>WBZO01002505.1_pt1 | contig 23708 bp, 24 predicted proteins | sample 5204261 | NCBI WGS metagenome assembly WBZO01 (sample SAMN12412400, study PRJNA552823) | activated sludge metagenome | isolation source: activated sludge from anammox sidestream of wastewater treatment plant... | place: USA: North Carolina | collected 2017-09 | reverse complement strand
CGTGAACTTTGATGAAGAGAACCCAACCCAAACCACTGTCGATGTCACCATCTACGCCGACAGCATCAGCACTCGTGACGACAAGCGCGACGCCCACTTGCGCTCGGCCGATTTCTTCGATGTCGACACCTATCCGGTGTTGACCTTCAAGAGCACAAAGGTAGAGCAGATCAACCCGAACAAAGGTCGATTAATTGGCGACCTGACCATTCGCGACGTCACCCATGAGGTTACCCTGGACGTGGACTACGCCGGCCTCATCAAAAGCCCCTTCGGCTCGATCAGCGCGGGCTTCTCGGCCGAGACATCGATCAGCCGCAAGGATTGGGGGTTGAACTGGAACGTAGCCCTGGAAACCGGTGGCTGGCTGGTTAGCGACAAGATCGACATCGAGATCGAGCTGGAATTGGTGCAAGTTCCCGAAGCCGTTGCCGAGCAGGCGTAAGCATACTCCCTACCCTAAAACCTTTGATACACAGGCGGCGGCTCACGACATGGAGCGCCGCCTTTTTTATTCGTATACTATATTTTCAAGGCATTTACTGAGCAGATTGATTGTTAATGGAGATATGGAATGAGCAGTATCGCGATGGCCCCGCCTCGCATCGGGCATGTGGCGTTGGCTGTAGCTGACCTGGATCGGTCGATCCGATTCTACGAAGATGTCATCGGTCTTTCCCTATTGAGCCGTGAAAATAGCCTGGCTCGCCTGGGCGCGGGGGACAACGACTTCTTACTACTCTATGGGCAGCCCGGGGCGCGATCGGTTCAGCCAGCGACCGGGTTGTATCATTTTGCGATCCTCGTGCCATCGCGACAGGATCTGGCCCGGACGCTCTACCATCTGCTACAAGTCGATGGGCCGATCAGTGGCTTCGCCGATCACGCAGTGAGCGAGGCTATTTATTTGACCGATCCCGACGGTCACGGCATCGAGATCTACCGGGATCGACCACGCGAAGAGTGGCAGTATCGCGGCGACGAACTGCGCATGACAACCGAGCCGCTTGACCTCCATGGAGTACTCGGTGAGCTGGCAGGAGTCGTCCCTGACTCCTATCAGATGGCGGAAGGCACCTTCGTGGGCCATATGCATTTGCAAGTAGCCGAGATCGCCGCGACCGAGCGTTTCTATACAGGGCAGATCGGCCTGGATCTTGTGATGCGTTATGGACCACGCGCGACGTTTATGTCCGCCAACGGCTACCACCATCATCTGGGAGCCAACACCTGGGCCGGTGAGCATCTACCCCCTGCTCCAACTGACGCAGCTCGGTTAATGTGGTATGAGATCGTCCAGCCTGACGAGGCGACGCTACAGGCGATCAGACATCGGCTGGAATCGGCCAATATCAAAGCCAAACACGAGGATGGGACGATCATCGTCACGGATCCGTCGGGCATCCAGGTAAGACTAACAAGCGCATAATAAATCCACGGCAGAAAAAAGAGCCACCGCGCCTCATTGTGTTAGAATTCGGCTATGTCTAATGCCGAAAAGGGGCCAACGATCCTGTATGCAGATCAGGAACATACCGGCATCCGCCTGGTTGTCTTCCTGGCCTTATTCATCGGATATCTGATTGGGTTTCGTGTTGTTTTCCTTCTGATAAAGATATTCGCCACGCCAGAGATTGCCGAGTACACCGTTTTCCTCTCGTGTGTTGGCGGTTTGCCCATCGCTCTCTTTCTCATCTGGGGATTGGAAAAGATCCTCAAGCTCGTCTGGCATAGTGGATTGAGTCTGACCCTAGACGAACAGGGCTTGTTTGTCAACGATCGGCGTCCCGGCAGCCAAACCGAACCGGCGGACACGCCTACGCCGGCAATGGTTTGGTCAGCCCATATAGGCAGGACAAATTGGTACTTTCGATTGAGTGGTTACCCGCGTGGCGGCCGCGAGCGCCGGGTCCCCGCAAAATGGCTCTGCATAGCCACAGAACTCCAGCAGGACGACGACCGGTTAAGTGTCTATGCCCTAATGCCGCCGGATAAAGCGTCCGCCTGGGTTGACGACCCTAAACACGGGTTCCATTTCCTCAGTATGGCCGGGCTTTATGATAGCTCGATGCGGTCAAGAATGGGGCCACCCGTTCGCCCGAATATCCCCAACCAACTATTACAATCCAAAGATGGTCGCTATTGGCTAGCCGAGCGCCGGCGCTGGGAGTTCGGCATTGAGTTAACGGCCGAGGATTTCGCTACTTTGATGCAATATGTAGACAAGGCCGCACAAACCTAGACGACCGTTTATAATAGCGGAACCACACCAAGTCAGGAGGTGAACAATGTTCGATTTTATTACTGAAGAACACAAGATGATTGCCGATGCGGCCCGCGACTTCGCCCGTAATTCCATCATGCCCATAGCCGCGAAATTCGATGAGTCAGGCGAATTCCCGCTTGAGACGATCCGCGAGATGGGCCAATTGGGCTTTATGGGTATCGAAGTACCCGAAGAATACGGCGGATCCGGCATGGATACACTCGCCTATGTGCTGGCCATGGTAGAGATATGCAAAGTCGATGCCAGCCACGGGACGATCATGTCGGTCAACAATTCGCTCTACGCCCATGGCCTGCTCAAGTTTGGGACAGAGGAACAAAAACAGAAATACCTGGTGCCGGTAGCCACCGGACAGAAGATCGGCGCTTACAGCCTGACCGAACCCATGAGCGGCAGCGACGCGGGGACGATGAAGAGCCGTGCGATTTTGAATGAGGCGGGGACACATTACATCATCAACGGCCGAAAATCATGGGTCACCTCAGGGCCATACGCCGACTACATTGTCCTGTTCACGATGACTCAACCGGAGAAAGGTCATAAGGGTGTGACGGCCTTCCTCATCGACACGACCCGCCCCGGCTTTGTGCGCGGCAGAAAAGAGCCAAAGCTGGGCATTCGCGCCAGTGCGACGAGCGAGATCACCTTCGAGGATTATGAATGTCCTGTGGAAGACAGGCTGGGCGCGGAAGGCGAGGGGTTCAAGATCGCGATGACGGTGCTGGACGCCGGCCGCATCGGTATCGCGTCGCAAGCGCTGGGAATCGCCGAGGCAGCGCTGGAAGCCAGCGTTCAATATGCCCGCGAGCGAGAGGCGTTTGGCCAGAAGATCGGTGAATTCCAGATGATCCAGCAGAAGCTGGCCGATATGAAATGCCGGGTAGAGGCCAGCCGCCTGCTGATCTATCAGGCGGCATTGGCCAAGATAGCGGCGGCCAAGGGTGGCGGACGCTACTCGATGGAAGCCAGCATGGCCAAACTATTCGCCAGCGAAACGGCTATGTGGGTGACGACCCAGGCTATCCAGATTCATGGCGGCATGGGGTACAGCAAGGATATGCCACTGGAAAGATATTTCCGCGACGCCAAGATTACGGAGATCTACGAGGGAACGAGCGAGATACAGCGGATGGTTATCGCTCGCTCGCTAACCGGCTTGCGCTAGAAGCCGGAGACGACAGAATAGAAAAGCCCGTACATCATTGATGCGCGGGCTTTTTTGCTATCTCAGGAGATTAATAATCGCTTGCTGCAAGACTCGCGCCAGAAGAATGGCGACCATGGGGCTGAAATCAAGGCCGCCCAACGGGGGCATCAGCCGGCGAATGGGGTTTAGAATCGGATCGATGACGGCGCCGACGATGCGAATGATCGGCCCCCAAAAAGGATGATACGGGCTGGGGCGAACCCAGGACAAAATGATGCTGGCAAACAGCATGACGTAAAAAATCCAAAAGAGCGCATTAACGATATTAACCAGAATCATTTGTCTTTCGGTACCTCGCAAATCATTGAATAACTAATGAGACGATCTCGATATTGAGGCAGGTATATCATGGCCGGCTCACTTCTCGCGCTCACCGAAGAGCGCGCGACCAACCCGGACGTGGGTCGCTCCTTCTTCGATAGCGATCTCAAAATCGTCGGTCATCCCCATCGAGAGATAAAGCGCATGACTTACATCTCCCTCTGCCAGGAGCCAGTCCGCGATCCCTCGTGTCCGGTGAAAGACAGAGCGAATCAAATCGCGCTCCGCATCCCAGGGGGCCATCGTCATCAACCCCATGACCGGCAAGCCGGGCAATTCGGCCGTCTTCCTGATCATAGTACGCAAGCTGTTGCGTTGTGTTGCATCGTTCTCCCAATTGACGAGGTTAAAGCCATGTTTGGTCGCTTCCCCGGAGACATTAACCTCGATGAATGAAGGGAGAGTTCGACCGAATCGAACCAGATCATTCGAAAGACGATGAGCAATTTTGGAGCGATCGAGCGCATGGAAGACGTCGGCATGGGCCGCCGCCAGGTCCGACTTACGGCTCTGGACGGGACCGATTAAATGCCATGTAATGCCGTTATCCACTCCGAGTACGGTCTCGACAATGGGACGCTTGACGGCCAGTTCTTCGGGGCGGTTCTCGCCGAAATGACGTAGACCGATTGCATGAGCAGCGATGACCAGTTCAGCCGGCCAGGTCTTCGTGACAGCAACCAGGGTGATCTCGGCCGCGTCACGGCCCGCGCGAGCGGCCGCGCCGGCGATGCGCTCCATCACGGCGTCCCGTCGATCTCGTAATTCAGTCAGTTCAAGCATAGGGTAATTATCCCCGCTTCTGTTGTTTTGGCAGGTCAAGCGCCGGCGGTTTTCCAACGGCAATGATCGTCTCTACCCTTCGCTAATTGTTACTGAATGAGGGCTGATTTTGCTGTTGAGCCCATTGCATCGTGTACAGGTTGAAGTACCGTCCCTTGCGGGCCAACAACTCTTCGTGGGTACCTCGTTCAATGATACGACCATGATCCAGGACAACGATCTGGTCGGCATTAATGATGGTACTGACTCGATGCGCGATAACAAAGCTGGTACGGCCCTCCATCAAGGTGTCCAATGCTCGTTGGATAATCCGTTCGGTAGCCGTATCGACGCTGCTGGTGGCCTCATCCAGAATAAGGATGCGCGGGTCGGCCAGGAGCGCGCGGGCGAAGGAGATCAGCTGCCGCTGGCCTACGCTGAGGTTGCTACCGTTTTCACCCACTTCCGAGTCATAACCATCGGGCATACGCATGATGAACTCGTGGGCGCCGACAGATTTCGAGGCGGCCCATACATCGTCATCGGTCGCATCGAGCCGCCCATACCGGATGTTATCAGCCACTGTACCGGTAAACAGGAAGGTATCCTGCAGAACGATACCTAGTTGCTGCCGCAAGCTATCACTGGTAACGTCGCGAATATCGTATCCGTCAATCGTCAGGGAGCCTTCGGTGACGTCGTAGAATCGCGATAGTAAACGAATGATAGTACTCTTGCCCGCCCCGGTTTCACCCACCAGAGCGATACGCTCGCCCGGCTCGGCGCGTAGAAAGATATTCTTAAGCACATACCGACCGTCATGATCATAGGAGAAAGATACGTCGTCGAACACCACCTCGCCGCGGATATCGGGCAGCGGCTGCGCATCGGGCGTGTCAATAATATCAGGCTCCAGATCCAGTAGCTCGAATATGCGCTCTGACGCCGCCATCGTCGCCTGGAACGTGTTATAACGCTGCGCCAACTCGCGAATGGGATCGAAGAAGCGATCGACGTAAAGAACAACGGCCACGAGTGTTCCCGCGGTCAACGCATCGCCCAGCACCAGCCATCCTCCCACGCCAATGACAAGAGCGGTAGCCAGCGACCCAATGAAATCCACGCCGGGGAAGAAGATAGCTGACAGTCGGGTCGCGGTGACATTGGCGTCGAAGAAGGATTGGTTCAGATCATCGAAATGTTGGAAATTGCGCTCTTCGCGAGTGAAACTCTTGGTGACGCGAATGCCGCTGATAGATTCGTTCAGATAGCCGTTAATAAGAGCCAGTCGCTGCCGGGTAGCGCGATAGGCCTGGCGAACCCGGCCCCGCCAGTAGTTGGTAAGGATAACCATCAGCGGCATGACGGCAAAGGCCACCAAAGCCAATTGCCAGTTAAGCAACAGCATAGCGATGATGATACCGCCTAGATTAAATACCGAGCGGAACAGGCCAGTGATCGACCAGGTTACGAAATCGAGCAACACACCAACATCACCGATAAGGCGGCTCATCAGACGGCCGACGCTGTAGTGGCTGTAGAAGCTGAGCGTCAGACGATGAAGGTGACGAAACAATTCGCTGCGCAGATCGGCCACGATTTTGGTGCCAACCCGAGCCATAATGAGGACCCGGGCGCGATTCGTGAGCCATTCACCTATGGTCGTCGCCAGGAAGACCCATGTCCAGAATCGCAGCACCGAGAAGGAACCGGCACGCACCCCTTTATCAATGGCAGCGCCGATGATAGCAGGGCCGGAAACGCCCAGGATCGAGCTAACCGTCATAAGGATCACGGCCAGAACCAGCTTCGCCTTATAGGGGCGCATATAGGTGCCTAGCCGGCGGACCAGACGACCATCATAAGCCTTTCCCAATAGTTCATCGTCATCGCGCAGGTAATTCTGGATACGAGCCTCGCGCGCCTCGTGCTCGATCTGCGCAGCCTTGGCCGACGATCGTTCCTTTGTCTTAACCGTATGGTTCCCGTTCAAATTCATGGATTAAGCCTCTCGATTACCGCTCGCAATGGCCAACTTGTCCTGCAGAACCACAAATTCTTCCTGATCCCGCAGCTGGAGATCATAGATTTGTCGATAAAGTCCCTCATTGGCCAGCAGCTCTTCGTGCGTCCCTCGTTCGACAATTTGCCCATGCTGAACGACGAAGATGCAATCGGCATGTTTAAGAGTCAAAAGTCGCTGAGCGATGATGAAAGTAGTTCGCCCCTCCATCAACTCGGACAGCGCTTCCTGGATGAGATATTCAGTTTCGGTGTCTACGCTACTGGTGGAATCGTCAAGGATGAGGATACGTGGATCGGCTAGCACTGCGCGGGCGATAGCGATGCGTTGTTTCTGCCCACCGCTCAGTGTCGTCCCGCGCTCGCCGACGCGTGTGTCGTATCCATTTTCCAGCTCGAGGATGAATTCATGGGCGCGCGCAATTTTGGCAGCAGCGATGATTTCGTCCATCGTGGCATCAACACGGCCGTAGGCGATATTCTCGCCGACAGTTTGGCTAAAAAGGAAAGGTTCCTGAAGCACGATCCCTGTGATACCACGCAGGCTCTTGAGTTGGAGATCGCGGACATCATGGCCATCTACCAGGACCCGTCCACCGGTTACATCGTAGAAACGAGGAATGAGATGAGTAATAGTCGATTTGCCGCTGCCCGTCGGCCCAATGAGCGCGATACGCTCCCCGGCTCGGGCATGAAAGTCGATATCAGTCAGAACAGACTGTCCATCATGATAGCTGAAAGAGACATGCTCAAACTGGATATCACCCTTCGGAGCCGAAAGAGGCAAGGCGTCTGGCCGATCGACAACTTCACGAGGCAAGTCTATGATCTCGAAGACACGAGACGCGCTGGCCCCGGCGGTCGCAGCCAGGTTGACCAGAAAGCCCAGGCGCTGGACCGGCGTATTAAGCATCAACACATAGGAAATCAGGGCAAACAACGCGCCGACCGTGATATCCCCTCTCAGAGCTGATGGTCCAGCAAAAAAGAGCAGCAAGAAAATGCTCATCATGATTAGAAAAGTCATGAATGGCCAGTTGTTGCCCCACGTCTTGATCACGCCCGATCGTTGGTCATACCATTCGTTATTCTCGCGATCGAACTTACTTAGCTCATGTGGCTCGCGGGCGAACGCTTTAACGACATGGATACCCGTCAGGCTCTCCTGCATAACAGTCGACAGGACGCCCATTTGATACTGGATGCGTTTGAACATCGGCTCTACGGTCATCCCGAAACGGATGGTCACGTAAAGGAGGACAGGAAACGGGATCATCGCCAGAAGCGCCAACGGCACTGATTGAAGCAACATCGCGCCAACAACGCCAAATAACAGCAAGAGGCTGGACAGGAGATCCATTAAGCCAATACCGGCAAATTGCTGGGCCTCGGTGATATCCCCCGTGGCTCGACTCATAAGGTCGCCGGTGTGACTCTGGTCATGGAATTCGAAGGGCTGGTATTGAACCGCATTGTAAAAATCACTGCGCAGATCATAAGCGACACGGTGGGTCAGCCATTCACCATAATACCTTTGGGCAAAACCGAGCACGCCACGAACCAGAGCGATAGCCATGATGATGGCTCCAGCTTTGATGAGCGTCGACGCTCGCCCTTCTGACAAGCCGAAATCAATTGCCCAAGCGATGATCTTGGGGACGATGAGGTTGAGGCCCGTCCCCAACAACATAGCCGCATAAGCAATTAAAACCTGAGGGCCATAGGGCCGTAAGTAACCGAGAAGCCGCCAGTTGGTATCAACTTTGCGCCGGTTACTCGTTGTTTGTTGTTCCGTCACGCGATTACCCCCTGCGTGGGTTTTATGAACGCAAACCGAAAACATCCATAGAGAGCGAGGTAGATCGGTTTGACATCTTGAGGTTGAAAATAGATCGTGATCCGTATTATAACACAAATCCTCCAAAATGTTAGGTAATTATCTAATGGTTTCTCGATATCCAAGGGACGGCCAGCGCAACGCTAAAAATCTTGCGATTGTGCGGCAATCTGCTACAATTGCCGTGTTTGTGATGGAATACACAACTGGAGGCAAGTGCACATGCTGGTAAAACGGCTCCTTCTGGCAGCGATTTCACTCGCGGTAGGATTCGGTCTGACGGTACTGATCACCATGCTCATCGGCACATCACCGGCCGAATACGGTCCTATCTACACCTTCTTTACGGCTCTATCGCTGGCCATCGTTTGTGGCATCTGGCTCGATAAATTCATGGGCACCAATCTTCTGCCGAAGTAGGGACCTCCTCCCTTCTCCTCTTTTTAAAATCCAAGCCTCTCATCACAAGTGGAGGCTTTTTTCATTTTGATAGGAAGGTAAACAAATGACAGCTTCTATTATCGATGGCAAGGCCATTGCCGAGAAAATGCGCGAACAAGTTCGCCAAGCAGTAGCCCGTATGAAAGAAGAACACGGGTATACGCCTGGACTGGCAACTGTCCTGGTTGGTGATGATCCTGCTTCAAACACCTACGTCCGTAGCAAGCGTAAGACCTGCGAAGAACTGGGGATCCGCTCGATCGGTCATGAGCTACCTGCCGACGCTACTCAGGAGCAGGTAGAGAGCCTCGTCTCCTCACTCAATGCCGATCCCACTGTGAACGGAATCCTCGTCCAGTTACCTTTGCCAAAGCATCTCGATGAAGAGGCCGTCCTCAACTCGATCAGCCTGGAGAAGGATGTCGACGGATTCCATCCGGTCAATATCGGCCGGCTGGCCATGAAGGGACGCGACCCGCTTTTCATCCCTTGCACACCCTACGGCTGCATCGTCTTACTGGAGGAAAGCGGTATCCCGATCAAGGGAGCCGAGGCGGTGGTCGTTGGCCGTTCCAATATCGTCGGCCTGCCGGTGGCGATGCTGCTACAGAAACGTGACGCGACAGTCACCATCTGCCACAGCCGTACGCGCGACCTGGCCGACCACATCCGCCGGGCCGACATCGTCATCGCTGCTATCGGCCGGGCCGAGATGATCACTGGCGACATGCTCAAGCCGGGCGCGGCCGTCATCGACGTCGGCATCAACCAGAAGGAAGATCCGACTGCCAAGCGTGGCTATCGATTGGTCGGCGATGTAGATTTCGAGTCAGCCAAAGAAGTCGCTGGAGCCATCACGCCCGTACCCGGTGGCGTTGGCCCGATGACCATCGCTATGCTGATGAAGAACACGCTCCGAGCGGCCGAGATCGCCCTCGCCAAGCAAGGCAATTAATGGTTCTGCATCCTCAAGGAACTAACTTTTGAGCCAACCGGAGTTCGAAGATAGTTTCTGGCGCGGGCGGCGGGTATTTATCACCGGCTGCACCGGCTTTCTAGGGTCCTGGCTAACGGCCGCGTTGCTGAAACAGGGCGCGGCCGTTACCGGTCTCATCCGGACGCTCGAACCGGATTCTCAACTCGTTCGCACGGGTCTCATTGATCATATCGATCAAATAGCGGGCGATCTGCTCAACTATGATCTCCTGAGACGCTCTCTGGCGGAGCGAAAAATCGACACGGTCTTTCATCTGGCCGGGCAAACCATCGTCAGCGTGGCCAATCGCGAGCCGATCGAGACTTTCGAAACCAATATTCGCGGCACGTGGTTACTGCTGGAGGCCATACGACACACACCTTCAGTGCGTGGTGTCGTAGTGGCCAGCAGCGAAAAAGCCTACGGCGAACAGCTCGACCTGCCCTACCACGAAGATTATCCTTTGCAGGGGCGGCACCCTTATGAAGTATCCAAAAGTTGTGCCGATCTGATCGCCCAATCATTCGCCCACACGTATGAGCTGGCCATCGCGGTCACACGCTGTTCGAATTTATTTGGCGGCGGCGATCTGAATTGGAATCGCCTCATCCCGGGAACGATCAAGAGCGTCCTGAATCAAGAGCCTCCAGTTCTTCGTTCCAACGGTTCGTTCCGACGTGACTATCTATACGTGGCTGATGCAGTACGAGGCTATCTCATGTTGGCCGAAAGGCTTACCGAGCCGGAAGTGCGCGGACGGCCGTTCAATCTTGGATCGGGATGTGGCACCTCGGCTCTGGAAGCCGTCCAGACCATCATCGCACAATCAGACTACCCGGAACTCGAGCCTATTATCCTCGATGAAGTGAGGCACGAGATATTGGATGAATACCTCAGTCCCGAGCGAGCGACACAGACGCTGGGCTGGGCCCCACAATATACCCTGGCTGAAGGCTTGAAAGAAACGATGGCCTGGTATCAATCGTATCTCAATCTATGAGCCGCACGCGTATCCTCGTCACCGGAGGATCCGGCTTCATCGCTCGTGCTCTTGTCCCCCAATTGACGGAGCAAGCCGACGTCACGCTTCTGCTGCGAGGACAGCCCGCCGACGCTCGCCCCCTTCCCGCGCCGCTGGATGAATTACGCTCGCGATATCATGTGGCCTACGCTGATCTTCGTGATTACCAGCACACGGCCCATGCCGTACGGCAGGCTCGGCCGGATCGGGTACTCCATTTGGCCGCCGCCGGTGTCAGCGATCCATTCCTCGACGTCAATATGGCTCTCAGTCACAATGTGGAGGGCACATTGAATCTCCTGCGAGCCTGCTTCGAATCAGATGGATTAGACGTGAAACAACTGATCGTGGCGCGAACGCCAGGCGAACGAGTGGCGATGAACGTCTATGCAGCCAGCAAATCGGCAGCCTGGACATTCTGCCGCATGTACGCGCGCACCTCGCGGTGGCCCATTCATGGGGCGATGATCTTCCAGGCGTATGGCCCCGGCCAACCGGCCAGTCTGTTGGTCCCGTCTGCGTTGAACGCAGCGCTGGCGGGCGACGAATTCCCGATGACCTCGGGAGAGCAGGAAAAAGACTGGATCTACATCGACGACGTCGTGGCGGGCCTCCTGACGCTACTGAATGCAGAGTTGCCACCGGGCGAAACCGTTGAATTGGGTAGCGGTCAATCGACCAGCGTGCGCGAGGTAGTTGAGCGAATATACCGATTGGTCGGACACGGCGGCCGTCCGAAGATCGGCGCTTTAACTGATCGACCTGGTGAAGTCGCGCGGCAAGCGGCTGACATAGAGCACACGGCCAGGCTGATCGGGTGGCGAGCTCGTGTTTCACTTCATGAGGGGTTAACTCGACTAGTGGAGCAACACCTCACATCGTCCACATCTGGAAGAGTCATTCAATAGCAGATAAACTTTCGACCAGGAAAATTCATCACGAGCGTAAGGCAGTCACGAACCGATCGTGGTCGCACACCTCGTGTATCAAGCTCAGGTATTCATTATGCGCTGGCCACCCTTTGAACATGTTTTTTTCGATTGTGATTCCACTCTGACCACGATCGAGGGCATCGATGTGCTGGCTGACACCGAAGATAAACGCCGGCGAGTGGAAGCCTTGACTCAGGCGGCCATGGATGGCGAGGTCGATCTGGATGAGATCTATGCCGAGCGGCTGCAAGCATTGAAACCCACTCGCCGGCAAGTCTTCGATTTACGAAATGCCTACAAGCGGCACATGGTGGAAGATGCGGATCTGGTTATCGATGCGCTCCACAAATTGGGTCACAAGGTCTATATCATCAGCGGCGGGTTGCTCGAACCAGTTGCTGAGTTTGGCATCTCTCTGGGCGTGCCGCGCGATCGAATCCGAGCCGTCCACATCGCCTATAACGAGCTATCAGGTCAATGGTGGGAGGGACCGCAAACAGACGACCAACTCTATTTGACCTATACAGCAGGGGCGCTGACCGTTAGTGACGGCAAGGCACAAATCGTTCGAGAGTTAATGGGCGATCAGCGCGGCCGCTCACTACTGATCGGAGACGGCATGAGCGACTATCACGCTGCAGAAGCAGTCGATCTATTTGTCGGATACGGTGGCGTAGCCGCCAGGGCGAAGGTTCGGGAAGCCGCACCGGCCTATCTTGAGAGCCAGAGTCTGGCTCCTTTACTGGCGCTGGCCGGCGGGCCAGGGGCGTTGCGCACCCTGGGCACATGGACCACGGAATACCAATTGCTTGCTTCCAAAGTCAGACATTTACTCCATCAAGGAGCCATAACCTTTAATGATGAACAACTCGAATCAAGGTTCCAGAAAGCGTTACTTGACCCGCAGTAAGGGACAGGTCGAGTTATTCATCGTCTTCAATCCAAACATCTCGATGATGAGGTGATTTAGCGATGTATCGCATACTCGTTTCCGACAAACTGGGCGCGGCCGCGCTCGACGAATTGAGTAAATATCCAGACGTCCGCGTAGATATCCACACAGACCTAAGCCGGGATGAGCTGATCGACATCATCCCCGAATACGACGCATTAGTCGTCCGTAGCGGCACAGAAGTGACGGATGACGTATTGGCCGCCGCCGGGAAATTACGTGTGGTAGGGCGCGCCGGCGTAGGAATCGATAATATCGATATCAAAGCCGCCTCAATGCGGGGCATCCTCGTCATGAATACACCAGGCGCAAACAGCCTGGCCCGAGCTGAATTGACGATGGCCTTGATGCTGGCGGTCAGCCGCAATATCCTCCCGGCGCACGACTCCTTGAAAGCTGGCGAATGGCGACGTAACGAGTTCATCGGCAATCAACTCCATCATAAGGTCCTGGGTTGCATCGGATTCGGACGAGTAGGCAAACTGGTAGCTGAACGAGCCAGGGCCTTCGGCATGGACGTACTGGCCTACGACCCCTGGGCCTTTGAAGAAACAGCGCGCGAGTTTGGCATCTTGTTAGTCGACCTCGACGATCTGCTGGCTCAATCAGATTACGTGACGCTTCATGCTACCCTGACGCCGGAAACAACTCAACTCATCAACGAAGAAACGATTGGCCGGATGAAGGACGGAGCTATCTTAATTAATACTGCTCGAGGCAAGCTGGTAGACGAACAGGCGTTAGCGGCCGCATTGAAGAGCGGCAAGCTGGCGGCCGCGGCCATCGATGTCTACTCTAGCGAGCCGCCTCCCCCCGACCATCCACTCATCGGTCTGCCCAATGTCATCCACATCCCCCACCTCGGCGCGAGCACCCATGAAGCAGAGCAGGAAGTCGGCACGATGATCGCCAGGCAGGTAGTGTCGGCGCTGCGTGGCACAGATTTTTCACACGCAGTCAACCTGTCCTTCGAACTCAATGGAGATTTCGCCACCGTCAAGCCATATCTGGAATTGGCAGAAACTATTGGCCGGTTTCATGCAGCCATAGCCGAAGGACCTATCACACGGCTAGAGATTCAGGTTCATGGCGATGCGGTCGGCCGGCTTGTACGAGCCATTGGCGTAGGCCTGCTAAAAGGCGTGCTGGAATCCACGAGTGACGTGCCGGTTAATTATGTCAATGCGCCGATATTGGCCAATAAAGCAGGCCTGACAACCACGCAGACAATGGGACTTGTTGGACTGGACTACCCTAACCTGGTCTCCTGTCGAGCAATCTGGAAGGGCGGCCAACGACTAATCGGAGGCGTACTATTTGGCGGCAGCGAACCGCGTATCGTGCAGGTTGACGAGTATCGGCTGGAGGTCCGCCCCGAGGGGATTATTCTTATTATGCAGAATCGGGACGTTCCCGGAGTCATCGGTCAGGTCGGGACGCTATTAGCCGACCATAAGATCAATATCGGCGAATGGCGTTTAGGCCGTGTCAAGCCGGGGGGCGAAGCGCTCTCCTTTATCACCCTCGATAACGAGCCGCCCGAAGCCACTCTAAACGAACTCGCCCGGATCGAAGCCGTGACGCAGGTCAGAGTTGTGAAGCTCTAATCATCTCGGGGCATTTACCCAACATAGCAAAACGGTCGTGCCTGTAGTCATAGGCACGACCGTTCTATTTTCTGGATAGCAAGCAGCGCGTTACTTCTTGGGGAAGATGCGCACGCGGCGCTGCTTGCCCTCGCCGGTGCTCTCAGTATAGACATCGGAAGAATCACGCAGAGTCATGTGAATGATACGACGCTCATAAGCCGACATCGGCTCGAGTGTAATCGGCTCATTCCGCTGACGCGCTTTGTCAGCCATGCGCTCGGCCAGACGCGTCAGCGCCTGCTCGCGTCGCTTGCGGAAGCCCTCGACATCGACGACGAAGTTGGCCCGACGATGAAGCTTATGAGCCACCATCAGGCGGCTGAGGAATTGGAGCGAGTCGAGCGTCTCGCCTCGAGGACCGATGAGGATGCCAAGATCCTCCCCCTTGATATCAACAATATTGACGCGCTGGCTGGTTAGATCATCCGGCTCCGTAACATAACTGGAGATCTCGGCATCGACGCGCATCTTCTCCAAAAGCGCGGAGAGCACTTCCACAGCCGCCTGCTGCTCATCTTCAAGTTCTTCAGTCGTATCAGCCGGGACGGTAGATTCGCCGTCATCATCATGTTCCGCCGGCGCAGATTGTTTACTGGCCGGCTTGGAGGGCGGCGGCGCTTGCTTAACAATCGGTTTCGGCGGAGCAGGCGGAGGTGTAGCAGGAGATGGGGCGGCAGCGGGTAGGTTCGCGATAAGGCGAACGATCGCCTCACGGCTACCGATACCTAGAAGGCCACGACTCCCTTCGTCGATCACAATCACGTCTACATCATTGCGTTCGAGACCCAGGCGAAGCAGCCCAGCGGCGACGGCCGCGTCAACGGTCGGTCCGCGAGATTCAATTTCCTTACCAGAGAATGATGCCATGGTCGATCACCGTTTCGCAGAGCGCTTCTTGCGACTAGAGCTGGTCTGGCTGCTGCTTGATTTGCTCTTGCTCCCGCCCGAACTATTGGCCGGTGCCTTACTCTTCGACGGAGCCGGCTTGTCATCCTCGGCATCGATGATGTAGGGGGTTCCCGTCTTGCCGCGCGCAGCAAGCTCAGCCTTCTCCTTGTCAATAACGTGACGCATGTAGAGGCCCTGGGCGATACCGATGACGTTGGCCAGGATGAAGTAGATGGACAGGCCGGCCGGGAACTGCAACGAGAAGAAGCCGAACATCAACGGCATAGTATATTGCATTGACTGGTTCATCGCCGCCGCCGGATTATCCTTCTGGTCATTCGCCGGCGTGGAAGGCGTTAGCAGTTTCTGTTGCAGGAACATACTACCAAATACAACGATGGGCAGTATGAAGAGGGTGTCCGGCTGGCTCAGGTTCATCCAGAGGAATTTATTCTCGACAGGGATCAGGCCCGCCAGGTTGATCGACGAATAGACACGCGGCACCAATTCAAACAGGGATTGCGGTGTCGAGCCTAACACAATGATAATGGCGCGGTAGAGGCCGATCAGGATCGGGAACTGGATGAGGGTCGGCAAACATCCGGTCAAGGTGTCAGCCGGGTTATAGCCAATCTTCCGAAACTCCTCCTGCATTTTCTGAGGATTATCTCGGTACTTCTTCTGAATCGCCTGGATCTGCGGCTGCATTTCCTGAGTCTTGATCATGGATCGCTGCTGACGCATATTGAGCGGCAGCGTGATGACACGAATCACGACCGTGAAAACGGCGATCGCCAGAATAAAGTTGTTGCCCAGCAAATCATAAAAGAATAGCAGGGCATTGATCATGGGGTTAACGATAAATGTATCCCACATGGCGACGCTCCCTTTGGACTATTTACCCGTCTCCGGCAACGCATAGCGCCAGAGTTCCTGGCCCGTCGCCAGGTTGAATCCAATTAGCAGGGCGGCCGTGTCTTGTGTCCCCACTACGATACTATCTCCGCCAACGATTACCGGCGTGGTCGCGAGCGGAGCCTGTACCTTTTGCGACCACAATTGATTGCCATCAGCAATCGAGTAGGCTGACAACATACCTGCCGGCGGGCTGTCGGTCGTCTGTGAAGCAACGTAGACGGCATCGCCAACAACGACCGGTGTCGCTTGAACTCGCGCCCCGGTTGCCTTAATCCATTTCTCTTCGCCGGTTTTGGCGTCGACCGCGTGCAAATCTCCCTGAATATCAGAGAAGTACACGGTACCATCAGCTAACGCAGGCGCCCCCCAAACCACGCTACTGGCTGGAGCGGACCAAACGAGATCTCCGCTCTTAAGGTTAAGAGCGTGGGCGCTGCCTCCAAAGCTGGAAACATAGAGTAAATCATCGCCGAGCACGGGACCGCTAGGCAGTGCGCCATCTAGCCTGGTTTTCCAGATCTGCTGGCCCGTAGCCGCATCAAGCGCATAGACGGACCAATCCATTGAGGCGACATATAGGATATTGTCCCGATACGCCGGCTGTCCCCAGATCGCATGCCCCGCCGTAAAGTCCCAATTGAGATGACCATCATCCACATTTAAAGCCAGGACATGATTATCGGCCGTGCCCACAAACACTTGATCGCCTACTTGTAGCGGGGGCGCGACGATCTTGTCGGCCGCGGACTCAGAGTCAATCCACAACTCTCTTGGAGTCCCCGACTCAACATTTTCCAGGGCGTAAATAGAAACCGTCACGCGAGGCGAGAAAAGCCCCCCTGGCCGGCCATAATCCCCAAAGATGACCCGGTTGTCCTGGGCCAACGGAGCGGAATAAAACTGGACTGTGCCCTGTTTATCCGGATAAATCCAGCTCTGAGTCTTGGTCTCGGGGTTGTAAGCGAGAACCTGCGGGCCAAAAGCCAGATAAACCCGGCTCCCGTCCGAGGACAAGCCGGCCCAGTTTGTATTGGTGATGCGGCTACCACAAGCGGACAACAATAGTACGCCGACAACCAGCACCAGCCAGAGCGCGGGCCGCCGTAGCGACCAACTCAATTTGCGCAATGAACACCTCCGTCAAGGAACCGGATCATATCCCCCCGGGTTAAATGGATGGCAGCGGCTGATGCGCTTGATAGCCATCCAGCCGCCTTTGAAGAATCCATATTTTTCGATCGCCTGATATCCATAGACAGAACACGAAGGCGTAAACCGGCAACTCGGCGGAAGCACTCGTGAGATTGTGTTCTGGTACAGTTTAATCAATAATAAGGCTAACTGTTTCACGCTTGTGATCCTTCAGACACGGATTCCCCACCCCTACGTTTTAACACGCCGCCCCGCATCAATAATTGGCATACGGCTTGTTCCAGCATCTCATAATCGGCCGTCGAGGCCCCCGGACGAGCTACAATCAGGCAATCGTACCCCGGCTCAAGCTGATCAAGAACCAGGCGCACGCTCTCCCTTAGCCTACGTTTCACCCTGTTTCGCCGAGCGGCCTTCCCGATATGGCGGCCAACGGCAAAAGCGAAACGGCTGTCAGCCGATTCATTATCGAGCTGCTTGTCAACGAACAGGACAATCAACGGATGCGGCCAGCGTCGCCCGCGCTGCCTGACACGACCGATATCGGCCGAGCGTCGCAGACGGGAACGGGATGGCAGCATATGGGATCACAGTGATAATCAATCAGCCGCCGCCATATCGCTTCACAGAGCGATAGGCCGTGGCAGAAGTGCCGTTCCAGTTTACCCGCTTGACGTGGTTATTCATGGATACCGATAACGAACGACGACCGCGAGCCCGACGCCGCTTGAGTACGTCGCGACCATCCTGCGTTGCCATCCGGGTGCGAAATCCGTGTACGCGCATACGGCGACGGATCTTCGGTTGGTATGTACGTTTTGTCATCTCGTTCTCTCCAAAAAAACAGGGCCTACTGCCCCGTTGATCTATGCCATCAAATTGAAAGCAAACCCATATATGCTTCGCCGAAAAGCCAGAGAAGCAATGCATTATTATAGCGCAAAGAACGCTCCTTGGTCAAATGGCGTGCGTGATTCCGGTTCACTTATACGTCAAAACTTATATCGAACCACCGCCAGACAGATAAGCAACGATACGAATCAAAGCACAGGCGGGTTTCACTCCTCAACACGAACAATATCGGCCCCTAACCCGCGCAACTTGGTTTCTATCCGCTCATACCCGCGGTCGATCTGCTGGATATTATGAATAGTGCTGGTCCCACGGGCGCACAAGGCGGCCAGAACCATCGCCATGCCAGCACGAATATCCGGGCTGGGAACGCCGGAGGGGTTGGCATACAGTCTGCTAGGCCCATGCACCAATACCCGATGCGGATCACATAAGACCACCCGCGCGCCCATAAACGTTAGATGATCAATAAAAAAGAACCGGCTTTCATACATCCAGTCATGGAGTAAAACGGCTCCTTTGGCCTGAGTCGCCATCACGACGGCGATACTCATCAGATCTGGGGGGAAGCCCGGCCAGGGATGCGGTTTGATCTCAGAAATACGACCACCCAGGCCTTCCTGGATAACCATCTCCTGATCGGCAGGAACGACGATATCATCCCCGTCATCGTACCAGTGTACGCCCATACGTTCGTAAACCAGGCGGATCATCCCCAAATTTTGGGGCTGCGCGTCCTGAATGCGAATCTCACCCCCAGTGACGGCCGCTGCGCCGATGAAACTGCCAACTTCCATAAAATCAGAGCCGATGCGGAATTCGGTTCCACTCAATCGGTCAACGCCATTAATAATCAGTCGATTGCTGCCAAGCCCCTCGATATCCGCCCCCATCGACTTGAGGAAGGCGCATAGATCACGTACGTGTGGCTCGCAGGCGGCGTTATAAATAACGGTCTCGCCCTTGGCCAGGACGGCGGCCATGATGGCGTTCTCAGTGGCGGTCACGCTAGCTTCGGCCAGCAGGAGATGGCCCGCACCGTGCAATTGCGCGGCTTCCATCTCGAAGACGCCGCGCTGACTCATGCTGACACTGGCTCCCAAAGCCGTCAATGCTTGAACGTGAGTGTCAAGGGGGCGGCCACCGATGACATCCCCGCCGGGTATAGGCAATCGAACGCTACCCATCCGGCCAAGCATCGGCCCCGCAAAAACGAAAGATGCCCGAGTTTGCCCCGCCAGCACCGGATCGAGAGCCGTTTTGGTGACGTTTTGGGCATGCACTCGCCAACTTCCGTCACCCAGATCGGTCATCTCAACCCCAAGATCTAGCAGAACTCTGATCGTATTCTGGACATCGCTAATTTCCGGGATATTATGTAAAATAACCGGCTCGCTGGTTAACAAACAAGCCGGCAAGAGCTTAAGGGCCGCGTTCTTGTTACCGCTCGCCTTGACCACGCCATTCAACGACCGTCCACCCTCAATGATAAATTTACTCATGGCTCTTTTCCCAAAGCGGGGATGCTCGCCCCGGTTATTTTTGTCATTGTATCAGCACGATTGCTGTGGGCAAACGCGCTATAATGCTATGCTATGCCTTCCCTTCATTTAGATCATCACAAACTGTTTTTCGCCGATCGTCGGCCGCCCGGCAAAACTCCAACCATGTTATTGATCCACGGCGCTGCCGGCTCCCATGCCATCTGGCCACAAACATTTTTCAACATTCCCGACATACGAGTGATGGCATTAGATCTGCCGGGGCACGGCCTCTCAACCCCGCCGGGCCGCCGCACGATCGAGCAATATGCCGCTGCGACCGAAGAATTTATCGCCGCATTGGGGTTGGAAAATATCACGCTGGTCGGCCATTCGATGGGCAGCGCGATCGCCCTGACCATCGCTCTTCGCGGGGCAGCGGATGTACGCAACCTGGCCCTGCTCGGAGCCAGCGCACGAATGCCGGTTCATGAATCAGTGCTGCGGAACGCAATCAATGCCCCGGACGAACTGGCCGCATTCGTCGCCGCCAACGGGTTGGGGCAAGCAACCGCCGAGTTACAAGGCATCATCCAGCGCGAAGCACAAGCGACCGATGCTACGACCGTTTTCGGAGACTTTCTCGCTTGCAACCGGTTTGATCTGAGGCCCAGGTTATCAGCTATCGATATCCCCACACTCGTCATCGCCGGCGCTCTGGATCGCATGACGCCTCTTCGATTCTCGGAATCACTGGCGGCAGGTCTGCCCCAAGCTCAACTGATTACCCTGGAAGGAACTGGCCACTTTGCCATGCTGGAAAGACCCGACGATGTGAAGAGCTTAATCGCCGACTTTATCAATGACAAGGCTTCGACAGAATTGAAAGCTCGCTAAAAGCTCGTGCATTCTCGCGAATGACAAGCGATTATTCTATTCCATCTCTCGAAGCGTCCGGCGAAGAAGCGGGCCAATAGAGTAGGCAGCGCGACCGCGATGGCTGATGCGATGCTTCTCCCCTGCCGGGAGTTGAGCCATCGTCACCCCTCTCCCGGGCAAATAAAAGACCGGATCGTAGCCAAAACCTCCTTCTCCCATAGGCTCGAGAGCGATCTGTCCTTCGCAAACGCCTTCGGCTGAGCCAAGGATCGTTCCATCGGCCGCAGCCAGCGCGATCACGCAACGAAACCGGGCGGTACGTTCGGCCTCGGGAACGTCCACCAGAGCCTCGAGCAATCGAAGGTACCGTTCGGCCGGCGTAAGGCCCTCCCCACCATAGCGCGCGGTCATGACGCCCGGCGCTCCACCCAAAGCATCTACCTCCAGGCCGGAGTCATCCGCCAACGTCAAGAGGCCGCTCTGTCGAGCATAGACGGACGCCTTGATTTCAGCGTTCTCCTGAAAAGTAGCGCCAGCCTCATCCGCGTAGTTAATAATCCCGGCATCATCAAGGGATAGCCAGTCGATGCGATCATCCTCAAGGAGGTCGGCATATTCGGCAACCTTTCCCGGATTGTGAGTGGCAACTAATAATTGCCGAGTGTGTTTCTTAGTCACTACTGATACCCTCGTCCACCGGCTGCGCAGATTGAGCCGGCTATGCTATACTTTACATTCTATCCCGAACTGAGTCGGAAGGTGTAAGATGAAGTTGTCGCGCTTGCGTTTCAATTTCGGTTTTCTATTGGAAGCCGATTACGGCACCAGCCGGCTAATCGAGCTCAATTATCCCAGCGTCCAACTTAGCGATGACGTAACTCTGGCTCCATTGCAAGGCTCCATCACAGCTACGCGAACAACCGAGGGCATTTATCTGCAGGGCAAGCTGGAAAGCTCGATGAGCATGGAGTGCGTGCGCTGTCTGGACGAGGCCATTGTGCCCGTCGACATATCGATCGATGAATTATATTACTATCCGCCACAGGACGCCCCGGAAGGCGAGGCCCGCGTAGGTGAAGATGGCATCATCGACCTCGCGCCGTTGGTTCGCGAGTTAAGCCTGCTGAGCGTACCGATCAAGGTGTTATGCCGGCCAGATTGCCAGGGCTTGTGCCAGGAATGCGGCGCCAACCTGAATTACGGCGACTGCGGTTGTGCAGAAGATGACGTCGACCCACGGCTTTCTGTTCTGCAGTCGTTGCTGAACATAGACCGGAACGGCGAATGATGACCGAAGAAGGGACGATCTATCATGTTCTTCGATGAGGCTAAAATATTGGTTCGCAGCGGCAACGGCGGCAACGGCATGATCAGCTTTCGCCGTGAGAAATTCGTGCGTCAGGGCGGACCCGACGGCGGCGACGGCGGTCGCGGCGGCAATGTTATCTTCATCGCTTCACCCCACTTGAACAGCCTGGCCAAATTCCAGCGAAATAAACATTATCGGGCCGGCAACGGGGTTCATGGGGCGAAGCAACGGATGACTGGCGCGAACGGCGAAGATTTGCGCCTTGAAGTTCCCTTGGGGACTATCATCCGCAATGCTGAGACGGGCGATGTTCTGGCCGATCTGACCGAACCGGAACAGGAAGTCATCCTCCTGGCCGGGGGTCGAGGGGGCCGTGGCAACCAACACTTTGCAAATAGCCGGCAGCAGGCGCCACGCGTCGGCGAGCGCGGCGAGCCGGGCGAAGAGATGTGGCTGGCGTTAGAGTTGAAGCTTATCGCGGACGTCGGCATCATCGGCGTGCCGAATGCAGGCAAATCAACGCTGCTATCTGCGCTTAGCTCAGCGCGACCAAAGATCGGCGATTATCCATTCACCACACTCCAACCTAGTCTGGGCGTTGCCACGGTCGATGAGTACGAGACGATTGTGTTGGCTGATATCCCGGGACTGATCGAGGGGGCGGCCGACGGCGTTGGATTGGGCCATGATTTTTTACGCCACATCGAGCGCACGCGTGTCCTCATTCATTTGCTGGATGGGATGTCGGCCGACCCATTAGGCGATTTCGCAACGATCAATGAGGAACTTGCCCTCTATAATCCAGAACTAGCGACCAAACCGCAACTTGTCGTACTCAACAAGATCGATCTACCGGATGTGAAGGAAATGGAATCCTCGATCCGCGCGAAAATTGTGAAGGCCGGCTACCCTTTTATGAGCATCTCGGCCGTCACCGGCGCAGGAGTGCGGGAGATGCTGTATGAAATCAAGCGTATGGCCGACGCCGCTCCTCCGATGCGGCCATCAACCGCCGACGAACCGATTATCATTCGCCCCCCCGTTGAGGAAAAAGCGTTCACGATCAAACGTGAGGACGGGAATGTCTGGCGCGTCCGAGGCAAGGAGATCGAGCGCATCGTCGCCATGACCTACTTTGAGTACGATGACTCACTATTGCGCTTCCAGAACGCCCTGGAGCGGACGGGAGTCACCGCGGCGCTGAACGAAGCCGGCGTAAAGGTTGGCGATACCGTCTACATCGGCGATCAGGAATTGGAGTGGGGCGAGTAAGCGTTAAACCAACAATACCAGGTCCCGCGCCGCGCCAATAACCAACCTATGGCAGATTCTCACGCACAACTTCTTCGCGACGCTCTCCTGAACGATGAATCGCTGGTCGAGGCTATCTTCCAGGGGACCCGCTCAGGCGAAACCCCGCCCTGGGACCGGGTCACTATCCGGCCAGTCTCGCTGAAAAGCGGTCGCCATCTTCAATTTTCCTATTTCGATGGCACGCAAGACATCACTAAAAACTTCAGCAACGCGGAAGCCGCCGAATATGTGGATGAATTGCTGGCTCACGCCTTCAAAAGCATACAAGTCTCGACAACAAGAGAGTCCATCCGTGTGCAGTTCAGCCGGAAGGGACGGCCGATCATCCATCGTGAGCAACGCAAGGGGCAACCTATTCCGATCGATCTAACCCACGATCGCACCAAACCCGGCATCCTAAGTGACGAGCACCCCACCCCGTTCCTGCAAGCCATTGGGGTGATGACGGCCGGCGGCGCTGTACGGGCCGACCAGCGGCGCAAGTTCCGCCAGATTAATGAATTCACCC
>WBZO01002504.1_pt1 | contig 23717 bp, 24 predicted proteins | sample 5204261 | NCBI WGS metagenome assembly WBZO01 (sample SAMN12412400, study PRJNA552823) | activated sludge metagenome | isolation source: activated sludge from anammox sidestream of wastewater treatment plant... | place: USA: North Carolina | collected 2017-09 | reverse complement strand
CAACCCGGCGAGCTTCAACAACGTGGTCGCCATCCGCCCCTCGGCCGGACTCGTGCCCAACGCACCGGTGCCGTTCCCGCTCATCGACTTCCTGACCAAGGGGCCGATCGCGCGGTCGGTCGACGAAGCGGCGTTCATGCTGTCGGCCATCGCCGGCCGTGACGCGCGCGACCCGCGCACATGGCCATCAGATCCGGAGGGGTTCGCGCGTCCGGTGGAGCCGGCCGCGGACGGGGTCCGCGTGGCCTGGTGCCCCGACCTGGGTGGGCTGCCGCTCGACCCGCGTGTGCGGACGGTGATCGAGACGCAGCGGCGCACACTCGAGGGGCTCGGCTGCCGGCTGGACGACGTGGCGCCCGAACTCCTGGAGGCGGACGACGTCTTCCTCACCGTCCGCTCGTGGATGTCGGCGCACACGCTTGGGCCGCTGCTGGACCGGCATCGCGACCTGATGAAGCCAGAGGCCATCTGGCAGATCGAGCGGGGCCGGCGGGTCACCGCGTCGGAAGCGGCCCTGGCGCTCGCCCGCCAGGCCGATCTGATCGAACGCTTCCGCGCGTTCCAGGATCGCTACGACGTCATCGCGTGCGCGACGAGTCAGGTACCCCCCTTCGATGCGACATGGACGTGGCCGCGTGAGGTGGACGGCACGGAGATGGAGCACTACATCGCCTGGATGCGCTCGACCTACTGGTTCAGCGTGCTGCAGGTCCCGGCCATGTCGGTGCCTGCCGGCTTCACGGCAGATGGACTGCCCGTCGGGATTCAGCTTGTCGGGCGCTGGGGCGCCGATCTCGACCTGCTGCGGTTTGCACGAGCCTTCGAAGCCGTATCCGGCGTGGGGCGCGTGCCGCCGGCGTGCCTTCCACAGCCGCCTGTGGTGGAATAGGACTGATGCACGCCGTCCTCGAACACCGCATCGAGCAGGACGCACGACTCATCGTGATCACCGGCTCGGCCGCCCCCGCCGTTGGCGCAGCGCGATCGTCCATTGATGAACTCGCCGGCGACCCGCGGCTGTGCGAGGGTTTCGGCGTGCTGATCCTCGTGGCTCCGGAGGCGCTTCCGCCGGCGGGGCTCGACGTGATCAGGATGTCCGGGCTGCTGACCGCGCTGACCCAGCTGGTCGATGGTCCTGTGGCCATCGTCGTGTCCGCGCCGCCGCAGGTGTTGCCTGCCAGCATGATGTCGCTGGCCGGCGATCGCGGCCACCGCGTCGAGTGCTTCACCAGGGAAGCCGACGCCCGCACGTGGCTGCGCACCCAGCTTCTCCATGACTGAGTCGACACCCACTCCCGAGGCGCAGCCCGCGCTGATCCGGCACATCCTGCCTGTGGTTGCCGGTGGCGCCATCACCGTGCTGCTGACCGTGGTCACCGACAACTGGCTGGCCGTTCGCGGCCTGCTGCCGACGCAGGCCGCGGCGCACTCTGTCGGCACGCTGCTGTTCGTGCTCGCCTATCGCGGCGCGATCGCGATTGCGGGCAGCCACATGGCCGCCAGGCTCGCCCCGGCCGGCCAGCCGCGTATCCGCTATGCGCTGGCGCTCGGTGGGCTGCTGCTGGTAGTGAACGTGATCAACGCCATGGGCCTCGCCGGCACGTTCCCCACCTGGTTCCTGCTGGCGAGCGTGGCGCTGCAGGTCCCGTTCGCGATCATCGGTGGTGGCACGGCGGTGCAGGCCATGGCCCGCACCGGCCGCTGACGCGCGTTACTTCCCGTCCCGCACGCAGAACACCACCCAGTTCGTCCGGTGTGTGCCGCCGGCGCGCGAGCTGTAGAACGACTGCCGACCGTCGACCTGCGTCCCCTTCTCCGCCCACAGCGTCAGGCTCGAGCTGAAGTCGACGGCGTCGAAGGCGTTCACTTCGTTGTAGTAGTCGAAGTCCACGACCGTGTTGCCGTCGCCGTCGAGCCGGGAGCTGGCGTTGAACTCCTTGAACCGGACGGCCGTCCCGAAGTCATCGTGGAACGTCGTGCCCGCCGGAAGGGCGAAGCTGGTGTTGTACTGCTGCGGCGTGTTCGTGTTCAGCCGGTACTCGACCCACACGCTGCAGTTGACATCGCGTGGCGTATCGTCGGCCGCCACGGTGGCGGGGGCCATCATCGTGGCGAGGGACATCAGGGAAAGAAGGGCGTGCCTGACTCGAAACATCTGCGTACTCCTTGGCGAGGGGCGGAACGCACGCGGCGACGCGCGCCCGCCATATGCCCGACCAGTCTGTTGCCCGCGCGGCCGCCGGATGTCAGGACCATGTCAACGCGCTGTCAAATGATCGCCAGCACGGCGGAATCGTGTTGAACACCCGACGGCAGCCCTCGATCATGGCTGGGTGACTCTTCGCGCGTTCCTCCTCCTGTCCGTGCTGGTCACCGGATCCGTACAGGTTCATGCCCAGCCGTCCAGTGCCCGGGTGCGCGGGCGACTGGTGGCGGCCGACACGGGCCAGCCCGTTCGCTTCGCACAGGTGCGGATCGCGGATCGGAGCCAGGCAATTGCCCGCTCGGTCAGCACCGATGCCGCGGGCCTCTTCGACTTCGATGGCCTGCCTGCGGGGCACTATGCACTGTCTGCGTCGAAGGGCGGCTTCGTCACGCTCGAGTACGGCCAGCGCCGACCGTTCGAACCCGGCACGCCCGTGGATCTCGCGATCGGACAGACCAGGGATGTGGTCTTTCCGCTGGCCCGCGGCAGCGTCATCGCCGGACGCATCACGGACGACCAGGGGGACCCCGTGCCGCACGCCACGGTGTCGGCCGCCCGTTATGTCTACCGGTCCGGCGGCAGCCGTGTGCTCGAATCATCGGAGGTCTCGGATTCGACCGACGATCTCGGACAGTTCCGGCTGTTCGGTCTCATGCCGGGGGACTACATCGTCAGTGCGTCTGCAGGCGCCGAGATGACCTCACGGCAGCGGGGCACACCGGGGCAGGCGACTGGTGAGCGCCACGCGACCACGTACTATCCGGGCGTCATGCTGCCGGCTTACGCGGCGACGGTCAGCGTGGGGCTCGGGCAGGAGACGACGGCGCACTTCAGCCTCATGTCCGCCCGGCTGTCGACGGTCAGCGGCACCGTGTCCGATTCGGCCGGTCGGCCAGCTGCTGGCGCCGAGGTCACGATCAGTGCTGCGGCCGGGGACGACAACAGGGTGGGGCGGAGTGCGCGGAGCCGCGCCGATGGTTCCTTCGTGCTCGCGGGCGTGCCGCCGGGTGAGCACCTGCTCATTGCACGGGTCGACCCTCGTGGCGCCGGACGCGGCAGTGAGGTGGCGACGATGACCGTGACGGTGGGAGCCGAAGCCGACATCACGGGCCTGTCGATGGCAACGGCGGCTGGCGCCACAATCAGCGGAATGGTGGGCGTCCAGGGGCGCTCGGCGCCCCCACCTCCCGGGCTCAGCATCGCAGCGGTGTCGCTGGATGCCAGGCTTCCCTCGGGGGCTGCCGGGCGCGGCTCCGATGGACGGACCGGTCCCGACGGTCGCTTTGCGCTGGGTGGGCTCTTCGGGCCGGTGCGCTTCGAACTGGCTGGACCATCGTCGGCCGCGTGGGCGATCGTGTCCGCGACGCTGAACGGACGTGACGTCACCGATCGGGCCGCGCAGGTCGATGCCGCCGAGCCGGGCGTGCTGCGCATCGTGGTGACGGAGACGGTCACAGACCTGGTCGGCACGGTGACCGACGGGCAGGGGACCGCCCGTCGCGAGTTCGTGGTGGTGCTGCTACCGGAGGGCCTTCCCGCAGGCGTCCTTCCCGACCGATTCGTGCGCGTTGTCCGCCCGTTGCGCGCGGGACAGTTCAGGGTGCAGGGACTGCCTCCGGGCACCTACCGGGCGGCGCTGCTCGAATCGCTGGCCGAGGGTACCGAATGGGACCCGCAGTTCCAGGCGTGGGCGCGCGAGCATGGGGTGTCGGTCCGCCTCGAGGGCGGACGTGAGGTCCGTCTGGACCTTCGGTTCCAGGGTTCGACGGAGCCGGTCGACTAGTACCCTGCGGCCTTGCCGGCCGCCGACCGTCCGTCACTGCCGCCCTGCAGCCAGCCACCGTCGCTGACGATTGCGGCGGTCTGCGCAAGGACGACGCCCGGGTTGTAGTCCACCTCGTAGCCGCGCGACTTCAGGATCTCCACCGTGTCGGGCGAGATCGCCCGCTCGAGCGACAGGCGGTCTGGCATCCACTGGTGATGCACGCGGGGTGCGTCGATCGCGTCCTGGATGGTCATCCCGAAGTCGACCACGTTGAGGATGACCTGCAGGACGGCAGTGGAGATGCGGGAGCCGCCGGGTGCACCCACCGTCATGAAGAGCCGTCCGTCCTTCTCGAGGATAGTGGGCGTCATCGACGAGAGCGGACGCTTGCCGGGGACAATGGCGTTCCGTTCACCCTGGACGAGGCCGAACATGTTCGGCGTGCCGGGCTTCGCGGAAAAGTCGTCCATCTCGTTGTTCAGCAGGAAGCCGAGCCCAGGCACGGTGATCCCGTTGCCGTAGCCGCCGTTGAGCGTGTAGGTGACCGCGACGGCGTTGCCCTTCGAGTCGACGACCGAGTAGTGCGTGGTCTCCATCTTCTCGACGCCGGCCGGCTGGCCCGGCTTGACGCGAACGCTCGGGGTGGCCTCGAGCGGATCGATGGTGGCTCGCAGGCGGGCGAGATAGGCCTTGTCGAGCAGGCCGGCGATGGGCACCTTCACGAAGTCGGGGTCGCCGATGTACTCGTTGCGATCGGCGTAGGCGAGCCGCATCGCCTCGGCCATGTAGTGGATGGCGGCAGCGGAGCCGGCGCCGGCCTTCTCGTACCCCGTGCCTTCCAGGATGCCGAGCATCTCGAGCAGCGCGATGCCGCCGGAACTCGAGGGAGGGGCGGTGATCACCGTGTAGTTCCTGTAGGTGCCCTTCAGCGGCGTCCGCTCGACCGCCTTGTAGTTCCTGAGATCGTCGACGGTAATCAGGCCCCCATGTCGCGCCATTTCGTCGGCGAAGCGTCGTGCGGTCTCGCCTTCGTAGAACTCGGCGGGGCCGTTCGCGGCGATCCGCTGCAGCGTGCGTCCGAGTTCGGGCTGCACGAGGGTCTCGCCTACGTCGAAGAACCGTCCGTCACGCTGGAAGATGCGCTTCGACTCCGGGTCTGCCGCGAGGCTCCGCGAGCCCTTCAGCCCCTCTGCGAGCGGATACGACACCGCAAACCCGCGCGTGGCCAGCTCGATCGCCGGTGCCAGGTTGTCGGCCCAGCTGCGCGTGCCGTACTTGGTGTTGGCCAGTTCGAGGCCGCGCACGGTGCCGGGCACCCCGCTCGAGCGCCAGCCTTCGATGCTCGCCTTCGTCGGGTTGCCCTGGGCGTCGAGATACATGTCACGGGTCGACCTGCCGGGCGCCTGTTCGCGGAAGTCGATGAACGTGGTGCGTCCGTCGGCCAGCCGGATGAGCATGTAGCCGCCGCCGCCGATGTTGCCCGCGAATGGGTGGGTCACGGCGAGCGCGAAGCCCACGGCGACCGCCGCGTCGACGGCGTTGCCCCCTTTCTGGAGCACGCTGACCCCTACGTCCGTGGCCAGGGCCTCCATGGCGACGACCATGCCCTGCCTGGCGCGAACCGGTTGCCGGACGGCCTGCACCGGAACGACCGCAGGAATCAGCAGCGAGAGGCAGGCGAGCAGCGTGACGGTTCGGCGCATGTTCCTGATTCTATCCAGCGCGACAGGATGGGGGCCGGTATAATCGCCGCCCGTCACGGCCCGTCCGGGATGCAGCCACGGGCCGGAGGAGCGCCCGTGCGTCGACTCGACCTGCCTGAACTCGCCGATCAGCCGTGGTGGCCCGCGTGGGCGCGCGATGCCATGACCGGGTACCTGCACGAGATCATCACGCGGGCTCAACCCTACAGTCTTGTCGTTCCGAGGTTGTCGGCGCTGCTCCGCGACACTGGCGTCACCCACGTGGTCGATCTCTGCTCCGGTGCCGGGGGACCGTGGCCAGGCCTGCAGCAGGCGCTGCGGGCGGCGGGTTGTGCCGTGGAGGTCACCTGCTCCGACCTGGCGCCGAACCAGGCGGCGGCACGCCGGCTCGGACGCGCTGGCATTCGATTCCACCAGCGCCCCGTGAGCGCCACGGCGGTGCCCAGCGACCTCACGGGAGCGCGCACGATGTTCTCCGCGCTGCACCACTTCAGTGACCGCCAGGTGGCCGCCATCCTCGCCGATGCGCAGCGCGCCGGCGTGCCGTTCGCGGCGTTCGAGGCCACCTCGCGCTCGGCACGTGGGCTGCTGGCCACCCTGGTCATCCCGATCGCCGTCCTCGTGTTGATGCCGTTCGTGCGGCCGCGCGACTGGCGGGCGCTGCTGCTGACCTACCTGCCACCGGTCATGCCGGTGGCGATCTGGTGGGACGGCGTCGTCTCCACGCTGCGCACCTCGAGCGTCGAGGAACTGCGGGCGATCGTGGCGACGCTGCCGCCGGGACCCTATGCGTGGACGGTGGAGGAGATCGGCGGCGGGCCGGTGCCGATCCTCGCGGTCTGCGGGCGGCCGGCCGACGACCAGCGTGGCCGCTCCGGCGGAATCGACTCGATTGCGGCCGGCATCAAGTAGGATCCGGAACATGAAGAGTCTGCTGGTTGCGGCAGCGCTGCTGCTCAACGTGACATCGGCGTTCGCGCAGGACGCCACCCAGAAGGTGCAGGCCATCGTGTCGGGCGGCGCGTTCGGCAACGCCAAGTCATTCCTGGCGTCGGACCACGACCGCTTCGTGCGGGAACTCATTACGCTCACCGAGATCCCGGCACCGCCGTTCAAGGAGGACCGGCGCGGGGCGGCCTACCTGGAGATGCTGCGCGAGGCGAAGCTGGCCGACGTGGAGCGCGACGCGGAAGGCAACGTGATGGGGGTTCGCAGGGGCACCGGCAACGGGCCGATGCTGGCCGTGCTGGCGCACCTGGACACGGTGTTCCCGGAAGGGACCGACGTGAAGACACGGCGCGAGGGGAACCGCCTGCACGCGCCTGGCGTAGGCGACGACACCGGTGCGCTCGCCATGATGCTGAGCGTCATCCGTGCCATGGACGCCGCGAAGATCCAGACCCCGGGCGACATCCTGTTCGTGGGCAATGTCGGTGAAGAAGGGGAGGGCGACCTCCGCGGCGTGAAGTACCTCCTGCAGAAGGGCAAGTACAAGGACCGCATCAAGAGCTTCATTTCCATCGACGGCGGCTCCCAGGACGGCATCGTCAACGGCGGCCTTGGCAGCCGGCGGTACCGGGTGACGTTCAAGGGCCCCGGCGGACACAGCTACGGGGCGTTCGGGCTGGTGAGCCCGGCGTTTGCCATGGGCACGGCCATGAACAGGTTCGGCCTGCTCAAGGTGCCGGACGCGCCCCGCACCACGTTCAACGTGGGTGTGGTGGGCGGCGGCACGTCGGTCAACTCGATTCCGGTAGACATGTTCATGCTGGTGGACATGCGGTCGGAGTCGCCCGACGAACTGCGCAAGCTGGACGAGGCGTTCCAGCGCGTGGTGCGCGACGCCGTGGACGAGGAGAACCGGACACGCAGCACGCGTGAGGGAAAGATCGTGGCGGACGTGACGCTGATCGGCGACCGTCCGTCCGGCACCACGCCGACGAGCGCGTACCTGGTGCAGGCCGCGTCGGCCGTGGCACGGGCGTACGGCTTCGTGCCGAGTTACGAGATCGGGAGCACCGATGCGAACGTGCCGATCGCGATGGGGATCCCGGCCATCACCATCGGCCGCGGCGCCGGCGGCCGTTCGCACTCCCTGGATGAGTGGATCGACGTGACCACCGAGAAGAACGTACAGGCGGCCGAAGTGATCCTGGCCACGATCATGGCAGCGGCCGACGCGCGCTGACCGGCCGCGCCAGCGATGGGCCAGGAGGGCAGGTGACGCACCAGCCCTTCACGCTACAATCAGGTGTTCTCGTCATAACCCCACAGACCAGCTGCCAGACAGAGGTACGAACGTCGATGGACACGATCAACTTCACCCGTGGTGTGCCCGCCAACGAATCCTTCCCGCTCGACGAGGTGGCCGCCGCGGCCATCGACGCGCTCAAGGCGCGCGGGCCCGCCATGCTCCAGTACGGTCCCTCCGCCGGGTTCCAGCCGCTGCGCGAGTGGATTGCCCAGTGGCAGGGCGTGACCGCCGACCGGGTGATGACGGGCAACGGCTCGCTGCAGATCGTGGAGTTCCTCTGCCTCGGCCTGCTCAAGCCGGGCGACGTGGTGTTCACCGAGAACCCGACCTACGACCGCACGATCACGATGCTCCGGCGCCACCAGATCGAGGTCGTGGGCATTCCGCTCCAGTCCGACGGTCCGGACATCGCGGCGCTCGAGGCGGCGGCCGCGACACACAAGCCGAAGGCGTTCTACGTGATTCCCGACTTCCAGAACCCGTCGGGCACCACCTGCTCGGGCGAAAAGCGCCGGAAGGTGGCCGAGATCGCGCAGAAATACGACTTCCTGGTCGTGGAGGACGCGCCCTACCGGCCGCTGCGCTACCGTGGCACCGAGGAGCCGTCGATCTACTCGCTGGCGCCCGAGCGCACGCTGTTCATGTGCTCGTTCACCAAGCTGATTGCCCCCGGCGTGCGGACCGGCTTCATCATCGGCCGGCCCGATCTCATCCACAAGCTGGCGAAGGTGGCCGAGGACACGTACATCTCGCCGGGATACCTGGCGCAGGGCATCACGTACGAGTGGTGCCAGCGCGGCCTCCTGACGCCGCAGATCGAGCGGCTGAAGGCGCTCTACCTCCCGCGGCTCGACGCCTGCCTCTCGGCGCTGGACAAGTACATGCCGGGCGCGGTGGATGCGAGGCCCGACGGCGGGTTCTTCATCTCGCTGACACTGCCTGACGGGGTGCTCACGAGCACGGTGCGAGCCGAGGCGGCCAAGCGCGCCCTGAACCTCTCGGATGGGCTTGCGTTCTTCCCGAACGGTGGCGGTGAGCGGTTCCTGCGGCTGCCGTTCTGCGCCCTCAGCCCGGCCGAGATCGAGGAAGGTGTCCGCCGCCTGGCCGAGAGCGTCGAGGCAAGCCGGAAGTAGCGTGTCCGAACCGGGAACTCAGAAGTCAGAGTCAGAGGTGGCCCTTTTCTGACTTCCGACATCTGACTTCTCGGTTCTCCGAGAGTCCGCCGTCGGCCCGTAGATCGCCGGCACGGCGATGTCGTTGAGGCGCAGGTACACCGAGAGCTGTCCGCGATGATGAACCACGTGCCCCAGCACGAAGGTGCGGAACGCCGCCGCCCGTGGCAGCGAGAACAGCTCGCCGCCGCGCTGACGCAGCGACCATGGTGCGGCCAGCTCGACATCGCTGCGATCGAGCTGCGCCCGTGCGCGCGCCGCCCCGGCCGCGAAGCGGGCGAGCAGCGCCGCCGCAGACGCCACCTCCTCCGGCCCCTGCACCACATCGTCCAGGTCCACCCGGTCGTGCTCGAGGATCGGCGTGCTCCACTCGGTGATGGCGGCGATGTGGGCACAGAGCGCACCCAGCGTGCGCGCCCGCGGATGCGGCGACCAGGCCAGGCGGTCGTCGGTGATGCAGGCCAGCAGGCGCCGCGTCGACGCCATCTCGTGATCGAACTCGGCCAGCAGCCCCTCGCGGATTGCCATGCGGGCTAGTCTATCGCGCCGGTTCCTCGTGCACGGAGCGCCGGTCGCCGCGACGGCGCTGGTCCTGCTGCTGTTGCTGGCCGGTGCCAGTTGCCGGAGGGCGGAGCCTGACGCGCCGACGGCACCGCCCGCTCCGCCCGTCGAGGGGACGGTCACCGTACCCGGCCTGAAGGGGGCGGTGACGGTGGTCCGCGACGAGCGGGGCATTCCGCACATCACCGCAGCGACGACCGACGACCTCTTCTTTGCCCAGGGGTTCGTGCAGGCGCAGGACCGGCTCTTCCAGATGGACCTCTGGAAGCGGGCCGCACAGGGACGGCTGGCCGAGGTGTTGGGGGCCAATTTCATCCAGCGCGATTCCATGACCCGCCGGATCCAGTTCCGCGGCGACTATGCGCGCGAGTGGGCGAGCTATGGCCCTGAGGCGCGGCAGATCGCGGTCGCCTTCACCAACGGGATCAACGCCTGGGTGGCCGAGGCTCGTCGTACCGTTCCGGAGGAGTTCGCCGTGGCCGGGTGGCTGCCGGAGTTCTGGAAGCCGGAGGACCTGCTGAACCGGACCGACGCCTTCCTGGCCAGTGGCAACGCCATGGACGACCTGTTCCGCGGGCGGATGGTGGCCGCGCTCGGGGCGGCCAGGGTGGACCAGTTGCTGCCGCTGCCACGTGGGGCGCGCACGGTTACCGACCTGGGCGTGGACCTGTCGGCCATCACGTTCGTGGTCTCCGACGCGTTGCGCCGGCTGGGCACCCCGCCTTTCTTCACCACCCTCACCAATCCCGTCAGCGAGGCGCCGCGTCCGAGCCGCACCACCGGCGGTGCCGACGTGGTGCTGACGGACAGCGAGGATCGCACGTCGCCGGCCGCGCCCGGTCGGGACATCTGGACCCAGACCGCGCGCATCTCGGGAGGGGCCGTCTGGGCTGTGCCAGCTGCGAGGAGCGCCACCAATGCCCCGCTCCTTGCCGTGTCGGAGTTCAACCGGTTCGAGACGCCTGCACGGCGGTATCTGGTGCACCTCACCGCGCCTGGGCTCGACATCATCGGTGCCACTTCACCCTGGCTTCCGGGGGTTGCCATCGGGCACAACCGGTCCGTCGCCTGGGCCTTCACCCCCAGCGACGATGACACGCAGGATGTCTTCGTGGAGCGGGTGAACCCCGACAACGCCCATCAGGTGGCGCGTGATGGACGCTGGGTGGACATGGCCGTCGACATCGAGCGCGTATCGGTGCTCGGCCGCGACAAGCCCGTGGAGTACGAGCGGCTCTACACCCCAAACGGAGTGGTCATCGCCCAGGACCGGGAACGGCACCTGGTGTTCACCCTGCGATGGGTCGGCACCGAGCCAGGCGGCGCCGGTGAGCTGGCCGCCCTGGCCCTGTTGCGGGTGTCGACTGTCGGCGAATTCAGGCAGGCGCTGTCGGCGTGGAAGGCACCCGCGGCAGAGTTCGTGGCGGCGGACCTGTCGGGTGGGTTGCTGCGGCAGCGGGCCGGGCTCGTACCAGTGCGTGCCGATGGACGAGGAGCGGTCCCCGCAGCGGCCTGGCTGTCGTCTCGAACATGGCTGGGGTTTACCGAACTGGCCACACGTGCCGAGCCTCCCGACGTCGACGGCCGCGTTGTTCTTGGATCTGCCCTACCACCGGCGGCTCGGCGTCGCGTTTCCACCCTGCTGTCGCAGGATGATCCTCAAAGCGTGGCAGGGCTGGTCGCAATCCAGGCCGACGTGGCCTCCGATCGGGCTGACGCGCTGGTGAATGCCCTTGAAGAAGTTAGGGTAGTGCCAAGAAACTTGCTCGATCAGCATCGTCTCCTTCTGACATGGGACCGCCGGTTACTGGGCGATGCGCCTGCGGCCGCGTTGTACGTGGTCTGGGAAGCGGCGGTTCGCAAGCGACTGGCTGCGCGGCTGGTGAAGCCTGAACTGGTGGACGAGTTCGCGGCCAGGCTTGACCCGGTTGTCGCCCTGGAAGGTCCGCCATCGGCTGGTGCTGGTGGCGATACCGGTCCGTGGCGCGACATATTGCTGGTGGATGCCCTATCTGATGCGGTCCGCGAACTCCAGCCTGAGGAGACGACCCGCTCGGCGGACCGAATTGTCGAACCACAGGTCACCTTCGCGCATCCGCTGGGGGTGTTCGCGATTGGCCGGGCCCGCTTCAACGTAGGGCCGTTCGCCTTGGGCGGGCACACTGACACGGTGTTCGCCACGGATGGGCGCCGCGGCCCTGCCTTCCGCGCGGTGTTCGATGTGGGGAGCTGGGATCGGTCGCTGGTGGTGAACGCTCCCGGACAGTCAGGTTCTCCGTCCAGTCCGAATTACGACGACCAGGCTGGCCCTTGGGCAGCTGGATCTTTGTCGAATCTGTTATTCGACAGAAAAGATCGGCTCCCTGAAGCAGGGAAGACTCTCACGCTCGAGCCAAGATGACGCTACTCTGCATGTGGGCTGTCGGCGCATCGTGGCTTCGGCGTCCCTCGTCGACGTAGGTCATCAGCAGATCCGGGTTGATAGGTACTCCTCTGAAGGCATATACCCCAACTACGTCGGTGGTGGCGTTCATCACGGCGCCGTAGCCGGCCCTCACCGGTGGTTCGCCGACCCCATTCGCGCCGGTCGTCTCGTCGAACACCCCCTCAGCCTTGATGTCTTCCGCCAACTTCGCGCGGCCTGTGAGCTTGGCGATCAGGTCGGGCGGGATGTAGCTAGTGACGGAGAGAAGGGGGGAATCAGCCATGCGCTCCCTCCGCACGGGCCCGTGGCCCGGCGAAGGGAGCATCGGTTGGGAAGTCAGACCTCAGAACTCCGCATTCTGAGCTCTGAGGTCCTATCTGCTGGTGCCGAAGTCGACCTTCGGGACCTCGCGTGCCGAGGCGGGCGCCTCGAAGAAGGGATAGTCCTGGAAGCTGAAGATCTTGTTCGTGATGTTGGCCGGGAACTGCCGACGTGACGTGTTGTACGCCTGCACGGCCTCGTTGTAGCGCATTCTCTCGACCGCGATGCGGTTCTCGGTGCCCGACAGTTCGTCCATCAGCCGGTTGAACTGCTCGTTGGCCCGCAGCTGCGGATAGTTCTCGACGACGGCCAGGAGCCGGCCGAGCGCGCCGGTCTGCTGGTTTGCCGCCTGGATTGTCTCTTCGGGCGACCGTGCCGCCAGCAGCCGAGACCGCGCGTCGGCGATGTCCTTGTACACCCCTTCTTCGTGCGCCGCGTACCCCTTCACGGTCTCTACGAGGTTCGGGATCAGGTCGTTGCGGCGCTGCAGCTGGTTCTGCACCTGCGCCCACTGCGCCTTGATGGCCTCTTCCTGGCTGACGAACTTGTTGTACGAGCAGCCGGTCAGCGGCAGCACCGCCAGCGCGAGCACCATCAGACGAATCGCCGTTCTGCGAGTCATTGCCATCCTCTCAGCTTCAGGTTACCAACTCGAACCGCCGCCGCCACCACCACTGCGGCCGCCGCCAAACCCGCCAAAGCCCCCACCGAATCCGCCACCGCCGCCAAAGCCGCCGCCGAACCCTCCACCGAAGCCCCCGCCGAAGGGGCCCACGCCGCTGTACCAGCCGCCTCGCCCGCCACGCCGGAGTCCGCGCCTCGGGCCTCCGCCAGCGAAGCGGCTGAGGACCACCAGCACGATGAACAGGATCAGCAGCCAGTTCGCGTTCCGCTCGGGCGCCCGCCGCGTCCGCACCGGCGCGGGCGGCGCGCCGGTGAGCTCGACATTCCGGCCCTGGGCGATCCGTTGCGCGATCAGGCTGGTCCCCGCGAACAGCCCCGCGCCGTAGTTGCCGTTCCTGAACTCGGGGGTCATCGCTTCGCGACTGACCTGTCCCGCGAAGCCGTCGGTGATGAACGGCTCGAGCCCGTAGCCAACTTCCACCCAGACGCGCCGTTCCTGCAGCGCCAGGAGGATCAGCAGGCCGTTGTCCTTGCCCCGCTCGCCAATGCCGCGCCCCTGATTCTGGAACATCCGCACGGCGTACTCGCGGATGTCACCGAACGGCGCAATGGTGGGCACCGTCGCCACGACGATCACATCACCGCTGGCCGCCTGGAGCGAGCGGATGGTCGACTCGATCCGCTGCGCGCTGGCGGCGTCGATCACGCCAGCCGCGTCGGTGAGCGGCCCTGTCAGGGCCGGCGGCTCGGATGGCTGTGCGCTCGCCGGCCGCGCGGCGCCGAGCCAGGCGAGGGTGATGCAGAGTGCCAGCATGAGGGTCCGCAGGCCCGTTCGGGCCGTGCGGCTGCGGGCCGCCGTGTTCACGCCGGGCTCCAGCGATCGAGGTCGTCCACGAGCCGGCGGACCGCGGCGAGATAGTCGGGAAACAGCCGGCGGGCCTCGTCGGACGAGATCGTCCCCTGCGGGCCGAGTTGCGCGACCCGTGCCAGTACCGGGTCCGGCGCAGGTGCCGCCGGAAGCCGCTGCACATTGGCGAGCAGCGCCGCGAGTGCCGGCGCCGACCGCTGGACCAGTTCGGCGAGGTAGTCGTTCCGTCCGTTGGTGTCGATGAACTCCTCGCGCAGGTGCAGCAGGTGGCTCCGGGCCTGCACCTCGCAGGCCCGTCGCAGGTCGGCCGTGTCGACGGCGAGCCCCTCGAACGGATTGGGTCCCGACACCAGCTCGTAGCTCGCGAGGATGGTCCCGAACTCGAACGGGAACGCATCCAGCGAACGCTGGAACTCGCCCGCTTCGAGGATGAGCGGCGTAGCCAGGCCACGCTGGCGCCACAGTGCGGAACGCTCGGCGCAGTACCGCAGGTCGGTGGCCGTCATGGCCTCGACGATGGCGAGCGTATTGACGGGACCGTCCGGCACGGGTCCGTACGTGACGAGCGACCGCACGCGTCCCTGGAAGATGGTCCGCAGGTCCCGGTCGAGGTCCTGCACGGCTTCTGCGTTGCGCATACCGCGATCTTACCGGCTCCGGCTGCCGGGTCCGCTCCCGCGCCCTGCGGTGCGGCCGACTGCCCCTACCGTTTCGACGACGCCCCTGCCCGATCGGTTCACCGGGCCGTTCGCCCGATCACCTACAATGTCTGCGCTCATGTTCCTGCGCGAACTGCACGTCGGTTGCTTCGGCGGCGGTACCGGACTGCCCAGCCTGCTCGGCGGCCTCAAGACCAATCCCTGGGTGAAGGCTGACGCCGTCGTGACGATGTTCGACAGTGGCGGGAGTTCCGGCGTGCTGCGCGACGAACTCGGCGTGCTGCCGCCCGGCGACATCCTGAAGTGCGCCCTGGCGCTGGCGCGGAACTCGCGCGAGGCCCGCCGCGTGCTGCTCGCGCGGCTCCCCACCCTGGAGCACGCACGGCTCGGCGGCCACACCGGCGGCAACCTGCTGCTCTCGATGATGCAGCGCTACAGCGGCGACTTCCTCGATGCCATCGACGGCCTCCGCGCGCTGCTCGGGTGCCGGGGACGGGTCTGGCCGGTCAGCGTGCAGCAGGCCTCGGTCTGCGCCGAATACAGCGACGGCTCGATGACCCGCGGCGAGGTGGAGGTCGACGCCGGCCAGTCGCAGGGACGGCCGGTCCGCCGCATCTGGCTCGAACCGCCGGTGGCGATTCACCCGGCGGTCACCCGGGCGATCGCGGAGTTCGATGCCGTTGTGATCGGTCCCGGAAGCTTCTATACGAGCCTGATGCCGATCTTCCTCGTCCGGGGCGTGGCCGATGCCCTCAGGAACATGAAGGGACCGGTCATCCTCGTCGCGAACCTGCTGACCGAAGGGCGCGGGATGTCCGGCTTCACGGCGGCCGACGCGGTCGAGTGGCTGGAGCGGGCCATCGACCGGCGCGTGGACGTGGTGATCACGAACAACACCTATCCGTCCGACGAGGTGCTCGACCGCTACGCGCTCGAGCACAAGCAGCCGCTCCAGACCGGCACGCTTCCGGCGCACTGCGAAGAGGTGAGTGCCGAGCTCTGGTGCCGCGACATCGCCCGGCACGATCGGCGGCGGCTGGCCTACGCGGTGTGGAGCGTGCTCTCGCAGCGGCTGCTCACGTAACCCCGCACGTCGGCCCGCTGGCCAGGCAGCGCTACTTCTTCCGCGTCTTCACGGCCGTTGCGCGGGTCGGTGTCTGCCGCGCCGCCCGCTCGCGTCCGCGGCCGCCCTTTCCCTTGGCGGCAGGCGTGGCGGCCGTGGTCCCGGCGTCCGCCTCGCGCCCGGCCTTCAGGCGCGCCGCCCGCTCGATGATGGTGGCGAGCATCGCGCCCGTATCGCCGGTCTTCGCGGGGCGGTTCGTGTGCCACACGGCCGGCGTGTCCTCCGCCAGGATGTCCTCGAAGTCGCCGTCGCTCTTCACGCTGCGCGGGGCGAACGCCGTGATGTCCAGTTCGCCCGACGACCAGTCGTCCCGGTGCTTGATGAGCAGCCACGACCGCTGCTCCGAACCGCTCCCGCCGCGCGCGCCCGGATAGCGCCCGCTCGTGCGTACCAGCACCCACGATCCCTTCAGCTTGTACCCATCGAGCGTGAACTTCAGGTCGCCCTTCTTCAGGGCCGCATCGACATCCGGCACGTCAGGGGTCCAGGTCCCCTTGTCCCACAGCATGACGATGCCGGCCCCATAGCCCTCGGGAATGACACCCTCGAATTCGCCATAGTCGAACGGGTGATCCTCGGTCTGCATGGCGAGCCGACGGGTCTTCGGATCGAGCGAAGGCCCCTTGGGCACCGCCCACGACAGCAGCACCCCGTTGTACTCGAGGCGGAAGTCGTAGTGCAGGTGACTGGCGAGGTGCTTCTGCACGCAGAAGAACAGCGAACCGGTGCCCCCGGCCTTGACGGCGCCGGCCGGCTCCGGTGTCTTCGAGAAGTCGCGCTTCCTCTTGTATTCCTCTAGGGCCATACACCTTGTTCGAGCGTCTCCACCTGCCGGAGCACCCGGCGGATCCGGGGGAAGAGTGCGGTGAGCAAGACCGCGGCCACCACGAGGATGCCGGCCACCATCAGGAAGAACGAACTGTGGGGCATCGATCCCCAGTAGGCGCCAAGTGCCCCCGAGAAATAGCCGCCAGCCGAGAGGCCGACGAACCACGCCCCCATCATCACGCCACGGCTCCGCGGCGGAGCCACCCGGTTCACCAGTGACAGCCCCATGGGACTCAGGCAGACCTCGCCAAGCGCGACGAGCAGGTAGGCGGAGACGAGCCACCACATCGACACGCGACCGGTGTCGCCGCCGACGAGCCCGGCGACCGCCATCACGCTGAAGGCGAGTGCCACGAGAACCATGCCGAGCCCGATCTTCACGGGTGTCGACGGTTCGATGCCTCGCCGCCCCATCCAGGTCCACAGGAAGACGAAGGCGAACGAGAACACGATGACGCCGAACGGCTCGACCGACTGGAACGTCTCGGGTGCCAGGCTGGTCGCGGTGTTGTCCCGGGCCCAGAAGGTCAGCGTGAACCCGTTCTGGTAGAAGGCCACCCAGAACACCGCCACGATGGCGAACAGCGCCAGCAGCGTCGTCACGCGCAGCCGCGCGTCCTCCGCCGAGACCGCCTCGTTCTCCGGTGCAGCGGCGTCGACCCGGCCGGCTGCATCGCCAAGGAACCGCCGGCCACCGATGAAGAACGCCAGCGACAGCGCCATGGCCACGGCCGCGGACCCGAAGGCTACGCTCCATCCGTAGTGCGCGCGGAACCACGCGACCGAGATCGGTGAGATCAGCGCGCCCAGGTTGATGCCCATGTAGAACAGGTTGAACCCCGCGTCACGCAGCGCGGGCCGCTCCCGGTACAGGTTGCCGACGATGGTGGAGACGTTCGGCTTGAGGAGCCCGGTGCCGACGGCCAGGAGGACCAGCGCGCTGTAGAAGAAGGGGGGCGACTCGACGGCGAGGACGAGGTGGCCCGCCATCATCACCACGCCGCCGAGCACCACCGCCCCGTAATAGCCGAGCACACGGTCGGCCAGCAGGCCGCCCGCGAGCGGCAGCAGGTACACGCCGCCGATGTACCCTCCGTAGACCATGCCGATCCGTGCCGCATCGAAGTGCAGGGCCTCGTCCATGTACAGCGTGAGGATGGCCATCATCGAGTAGAAGCTGTATCGCTCCCACAGCTCGGTGAAGAAGAGGACATAGAGTCCGGGCGGGTGGCCCTGCCCGGAGGTGTGCGGGGTCATGGACGGCACGCTGGTCGGGGTTCACTCTAGCAGACGCGGCCCGGCCGCCCGGGCGGTGGCGTCGGGGCCGGGAGTGGCGCGCGCCGGGTGCTACAATCGGCACCATGGCTGACACTCCGGGCACGGGCGGGCGAACGGTTTTCTGTGCAAAACTCCAGAAGCAACTGCCGGGACTCGACAGTCCGCCGTGGCCTGGTGAACTCGGCCAGCGCATCTTCAACGAAATCTCCGTCGACGCCTGGAAGCAGTGGGAAGAACGGATGAAGATGATCCTCAACGAGTACCGGCTCCTGCCGTTCCAGAAGGAGGCGCAGGAACTCATGGCTCGCCACATGGAGGAGTTCTTCTTCTCCGACAGTTCGGCGCTGCCACCGGAGTACCGTCCGGAAGACTCCCGCTAGGTTCGATCCTCGCCCCACGACCATGTCCGAGCCCGAAGTCCGCCACCGCGCGTGCTGGTACGGGCGCCGGACGCCCGAGCTCCCCCCGAACGTCGGGTTCCACACGATCGAGGACGGCGAACTCCTGTACTGCGCCCATCCGATGCTCTTTCCGGTCGTCGGCTACCAGTTCGACGTGCGGAACTGCGACGGGTGCGACTACTACCGGCCCAGGCGTTCGTCCCGTCCCTGACGCGTTCCGTCACGCCTTCGCCACGCGGGAACTCATCCGCTGATTTGAATTCGAACGAGTTGGTCAGGCGCCGCCGCGGGCGTGGAGCCGGCCCGGCGCGCCGGCCGAGCCGCGTCGCGGTTTGCTACTCCTCGTAAGCCCGACTGTAGCGATCCGCTGCACGGCGCCCGAACCCGCCCGAATCGCCCTCCGTAAGTCATTGAAATTGCAACGTTTCCAAACCAGCCTCAGCGGCAGGTATGGCACTGCTTTTGTAGTCTGCTGAGGTGATGCTGTGCGACAGCCCCCCCTGCCCGGTGCTTCGGCTCAACGGTCCGGAACGGCCCGACGAGCCTGGTGACGGGGACGATGACACGCCAGAGACGCCGCTCGATGAGCCGCCGCCGCCGCGCGTGGAAGACCCCCCGAGCGAACCGGACCAGAAGGGCCCGTATGTCGTCAATGCCTGGTGACACGGGACACATCGACGGAGGAAACGGTGAGCACTGAACAGCGCAAGGAACGCCGCGGCTTTGCATCCATGTCTCCCGAGAAGCAGCGCGAGATCGCCAGCAAGGGCGGGCGCGCGGCCCATGAAAAGGGAACGGCTCATGAATGGACTGCGGACGAAGCACGGTCGGCTGGCCGGAAGGGTGGCCAGGTGAGCCGGGGTGGCCGCGGACGGCTGATCGTCTCGGCAGACTCGGCGCCGGCCAATCCAGACGGCAACGCCCAGTGATGAAGGCAGCAGTCGTGCTGCCGTTCAAGGCCGGGCGGCGCAGAGTGGAGGCGATGAATGATCAGACGGGTGGCCGTGGCATGGGCGCTGGCACTCGCCGTGTCGGCAACGGCGGGCGCGCAATCCGGTACTTCAGGGACATCCACGGCTCAGAACGCATCGGCCACGCAGACGGAATCCGCGTCAACGACGACGAGCGACGTGCGTCCGGCAACGACGACGTTCTTCGGCGACACCGGCTTGTGGTTTGTGCCCACGGCGGAGGTGCTCGCTCACGGTAAGTGGTCCGTGAGCGGCTACCGCCGTGGCACGAACTTCACCCAGGGCTTCACCAATGTCGGCGACTTCGCGGGTACGTTTGCGGTAGGCCTGGGTAATCGTGCCGAAGTCTTCGGGTCCTTCCTGTTCGATACGCGGGTCGAGCGCGACCTGCGTCCCATCTTCATCTCCGATCCCGCAGCGGGCGGCATCGTCGATCGCTACCCGCGCGCCAATTCGGGCTGGAGCGGGGACAACGTGGGGGACCTCTACCTGGGCGCGAAGGTCAACCTTCTCTCCCAGTCCACCGCCAACGGGCCTGCGGCCCTTGCGGTCCGCGGCCTCGTGAAGGCACCGACCGGGAAGTTCGACCGGGGCGTGTCGACCGGGAAGGCCGACGTCGCACTCGATGCGATCGTCAGCTCCGAGGTGCGCCGCATGGTCGACCTGTCCGGCTACGCCGGCTACGAGTGGCGCGGCCAGCCTGATGGATTCGACGCGCCCGGCGGGGCGTTCCGGTGGGGCGCTGGCGCGGGGTTCCCCAGCCGGTCGCCGCTCAGGGGTGTCCTGGAGATCAACGGCCTCGTGCCGAATGGCGACACCACCCTGGTGACGGGATCGCCCGTCATCGGCACCGACCTCAGCGTGGCACCCACCCTGTCGGAGACCTCCAAGCTGACCAGGGCGACGGCCGGCCTCACGTGGCAGCATCGGAGCGGCTTCTTCATCGGCGGCGGCCTCAGCTGGAACGTGCCGACGCTCGACCGCGACCGGTACCGCACCGATGAGGGAGCCACGGGCGACTTCGTCGACTGGCAGGTACGCCTGGGGTTCCATCCCGGCGTGCGGGCGTACACCCCGCCACCACCGCCGCCGCCACCACCGCCGCCGGCACCCCCGGCGCCGCAGAACCGTCCGCCAACCGTGCAGGCGCAGTGCGACCCATGCACGGTGGAAGTGGGGCGGACCTCGTCGCTCACCGCCACCGGCACCGACCCGGATGGTGATGCCTTGACCTACCGGTGGTCCGTGCCCTCAGGCTCGCTGGCCAGCCCGTCCGAGCGCCAGACGCAGTGGACGGCAGGGCAGCAGGAAGGGCCCGTGCAGGCGACCGTCACCGCCAGCGACGGCAAGGGCGGCACCGCCTCGGCCAATGTCACCATCCAGGTCACGCGTCCGCCGGTGAGGAACTACACCTTCGAGGACGTGCATTTCGACTTCGATCGCTACACGCTCAGGCCTGAGGCCACGCGGGTGCTCGACGAAGCGGTCACGGCGCTGCGCGAGAACCCCGACCTCCGGATCGAGGTCGAGGGGCATACCTGCAACATCGGGACGGCCGAGTACAACCTCGCACTGGGCGATCGCCGCGCCAATGCGGTCCGGGAATACCTGGTCAGCCGGGGTGTCCAGGCCGACCGCCTGCGCACCATCAGCTACGGCGAGGAACGGCCGAAGCACGACAACGCCCGCGAGGAGACCCGTCGCTTGAACCGTCGCGCGGCGCTGACCGTGAACGTCAGGTGATGCGGCTCATCCACGTCTACCTGATCGCCTACTTCGCACTCGTGATCGGCGCCGGCTTCGCCCTGTGGCGGGCCGGCGTCGCCAACCACCTGCCGCCACTCTGGATCGCCCTCGGTGCGGTCGTTGCGCTCGGACTCGGCCTGATCCTGGCGGCCCTGTCGGTCACGCCGGGCACGGACCCCACTCCCGACTAGCGGCCTCCACCCCGTGCCGACCGCCCGGTCGGCGACGCCCCGCTTGCCCAGGCACGCCGCTGGCACAGTCTGTGTTGTACTGGGTTCACATGAGTCGACTGCGACCCCTCGTGCTCGTCCTGGCGCTGGCCCTCACGGCCGGGGCGTGCAAGGACGGCGGCACTGTCACGGTGCACTCCCTGCGGTTCCGGGGGGTGAACGGGGTAGACGAGGCGCGGCTGCGCACCGCGCTGGCCACGCGCGAGAACGCCAGGGTGCCGGTGGTGGGCTGGCAGCTCCCCTGGGCGCGGAAGCACTACTTCGATCGGGGACGGTTCGACGCCGACCTCAAGCGCATCGAGGCGTTCTATGCCGACCGCGGCTATCCGGACGCGCGCGTCACCGATATCGACGTGCAGCTGAACGACGCCCAGGATGCCGTGGATGTGACGGTGACTGTGGACGAGGGGCAACCGGTGCGCGTGGCGGCCGTGGAGTTCCGCGGCTTCGACGTGGTGCCACCCGGAAGCCTCGACACGCTGCGTGGGCAGGTGCCGCTCCCCATCGGTGAGCCGCGCGACCGGCAGTCGGTGACCACGGCGCACGAACTCGCGCTGAACGAACTCCGCGATCATGGCTATCCCTGGGCGCGGGTGTCGACCGACGAGCAGGCGGGCGGGGCCGGCAGGGAAGCCACGGTCATCTTCACTGCCCAGCCCGGACCGCTCGCGCACTTCGGGTCGGTGGAAATCGCGGGCAACAGCAGCGTGAACCCGCGGGTCATCGAACGGCAGCTGCTGTTCAAGCCCGGCGACCTCTACAGGCGCAGCGTGGTGCAGCAGTCGCAGCGCCGCCTCTATGCCATGGAGCTCTTCCAGTTCGTGAACGTGGAAGCGCTCAACCCCGAGCAGCAGTCGCCTCAGGTGAACACCCGCGTCACCGTGGCCGAGGGGCGCCACCAGCGCGTGAACTTCGGCGTGGGCTACGGCACCGAGGAGAAGGCGCGCGTCGACGGCGAGTACCGCCATGTGAACTTCCTGGGCGGAGCCCGATCCGCCGGGGCCCACGCCCGATGGTCCTCGCTCGATCGGGGCCTGCGGCTGAACTTCAACCAGCCGTACGTCTTTGCCGCGCCGCTGTCGCTCGGGGGCGAAGCCCAGCGCTGGTACACCTTCACGCCCGCGTACGGCTCGGTGATTACCGGTGCGCGGGCCACGCTGCTGCATCGCCGCACGCCGCAGTTCAGCTGGTCCGTGTCCGTCTCGAGCGAACGCAGCAGCACCTCGATCAAGGACCAGGTGCTGAACGACCCCAAGCTCTACTCGGACCTCATCGCCCTCGGCCTCGATCCGACCACCGGCAAGCAGGAGGGGACGCTCGGGGCGATCGGCTTCGATCTCCAGCGGAGCACGGCCGACAACCTCCTGAACGCGACCCGCGGCTACCAGCTGGTGTTCCGGCTCGAGGACGCCGGACGCCTCCTGCCCGGCACGTTCAACTACTCCGCGGTCTCGCTGGACGCCCGTCACTACCTGCCCATCAGCGACCGGCTGGTCATTGCCAACCGCATGCAGCTTGGCGCGATCAACGCCGCGGGCGACGACCCCACGCAGGTGCCCTTCTCCAAGAAGTACTTCCTCGGCGGTGCCAGCACCATCCGCGGGTGGGGCCGCTACGAGGTCAGCCCGCTCGGTGGCTCGGGGCTGCCGATCGGCGGCAACAGCATGTTCGCCTGGAGCTCTGAGGCGCGGCTCTCGTTCTCCGGCAGCTTCGGTGCCGTGGCGTTCGTCGACTCCGGCAATGTCTGGGCAGGCGACTTCCACTTCGACCTCGGCGACCTGCGGTATGCCGTCGGTCCGGGACTGCGCTACCAGACCCCGGTCGGGCCGATCCGGTTCGACCTCGGCTACCAGCTCAACGAGCTGCCGGGCCTGCTCGTGAACGGGTCGCCCCAGGCGCGCCGGTGGCGCATCCACTTCAGCATCGGCCAGGCATTCTGAGCCGGCGCGTCTTTTGCGACGCAGCCGGACGGCCATGCGTGTCGCCCGACGTGTCGTCCACGCCCTCATCCTCGTCCTGACGCTGATCGTCGGCGCCACCGCCGCCGCCGTGATCGTCTCGCAGACCGCCTGGTTCAGGGACTGGCTGCGCGGCTACCTCGTGACGCAGGCCGGCGACTACCTGAACGGCGACCTTTCCATCGAACGGCTGCGCGGCAACCTCTTCTTCGGCCTCCAGCTCGACAACATCGACGTGTCGATGGACGGCGATGACGTGGTGTCGGTCAGGAACGTGAGCCTCGACTACAACATCTTCGAGCTCGTCACCAGCGGCCTGTCGGTCGACGCCATCAGCGTGGACCACCCCACCCTGCATCTCCGGCGCGACGGGGATTCGTGGTCCATTGCGCGGCTGGTGAAGCAGCAGTCGCAGGAGGCCGACCGCGAAGGGCCGCAGGCGCCGATCTCGATCGGCGACATCGGTATCAGCGATGCCACCGTGGTCATCGATGATGGGGAGGAGACCTCGGGGATCGATCTGCCGTCGCGGGTGGACGACCTCGATGCGACGCTCGCGTTCCGCTATGAACCCGTGCGTTACTCGATCGACATCTCGCACGTGTCGTTTCGGACCGATCGGCC
>WBZO01002503.1_pt1 | contig 23735 bp, 26 predicted proteins | sample 5204261 | NCBI WGS metagenome assembly WBZO01 (sample SAMN12412400, study PRJNA552823) | activated sludge metagenome | isolation source: activated sludge from anammox sidestream of wastewater treatment plant... | place: USA: North Carolina | collected 2017-09 | reverse complement strand
TAGGGCTTATGCCTTTTTTCATTTCTAATTACCAATTTGTTAAAGAGCTATTAATCCCGTTCAAGCTATTAAGCATTAAAAAGTGAGGACTCAGGTATAATCTTCTTTGATATAATGGTTAGTATCTTTCTTTAGAGATACAGTTATCTTTTATAGTTTCTCAATGTATAATCACGAGTAAATGTGATGATGAAAGCGCATAAATGACAAATACCCATATAACAGTTGCAGCAGTAATAGAATATCAAAATAAATTTTTACTGGTAACCGATGTTACTTCAACTGGACATAAACTAAATCAGCCTGCCGGGCATCTTGAAGCCAACGAAGATATAATTGCGGCAGTTATTCGCGAAGTTTTTGAAGAAAGCTCAATGAATTTTATCCCAAAGAAGCTGATTGGCATTTATCTGTATAACCCAAATCCAGAAAATACCTACCTCAGATTCTGCTTCAAGGGTGTAGTAACAAATATTCATGAAACTCCAGCCCCAATGACTAATGATGATGGTGTTATTGCTGCAAATTGGTATGATCTTGAAACAATTAGATCACGTAAAGATGAGTTACGCAGTACATTAGTTATGAAATGTATCGATGATTATCTTGCTGGAATTGAATTTCCACTGGAAGTGCTAGCTAACCATCGTGATAATCTAACCGTATATCTGGATTAAAAATGGCAAAAATAGTAATTGGCATGTCCGGTGGTGTTGACTCTTCTGTTGCAGCACACTTACTAAAACAAGAAGGACACGATGTAACTGGCATATTCATGCAAAATTGGGAAGATGATGACAATGATGAATATTGCACAATCAAGGAAGATAGTCTTGATGCTATTGCAGTGGCAGATGTATTGGGAATAGACATAGAAATTGTCAATTTTGCCAAAAATTATAAAGATCGCGTATTTAGCTACTTTCTCGCAGAATATCAGGCTGGCAGAACACCGAACCCTGATATTTTATGTAATTCAGAAATAAAATTTAAGGCATTTCTTGAACATGCCTTAACTCTTGGTGCAGACTATATTGCAACAGGACATTATGTCGGGAAAACTGCTCTTGCGGATGGCGAACTTCTAATGAAAGCAGAAGATACCAATAAAGATCAGAGCTATTTTCTCTATCGCCTCAATCAGTATCAGATAAAACATTCCCTATTTCCACTCGCAAAAATAACCAAACCGGAAATTCGCAAATTGGCAGCAGAACTTAATTTACCAAACGCAGATAAGAAGGATAGTACTGGGATCTGCTTTATTGGTGAACGACCATTTCGCGAGTTCCTACAAAAATACTTACCAACTAAGACTGGCAAAATGGTCACTCCAGATGGTAAAATAATCGCCGAACACGGTGGCTTAATGTATTATACTATCGGTCAACGCAAGGGTCTTGGGATTGGCGGACAAGGCGAACCATGGTTTGTTGCCGATAAAAATCTGGCTACAAATGAATTAATCGTTGTGCAGGGACATGACCATCCGCTATTACTAAAAAAAACTCTTACTGCCCGACAGTTGAGTTTTGGGCTTGACAAACTCCCCGCCGAAGGAATTTATACAGCAAAAACTAGATACCGGATGCAGGATGCCAGATGTAGATTAAAAATAATGGACAATGATGAAATAATGCTTGATTTTGAACAACCACAATGGGCAATCACCCCAGGACAGTCAGTAGTCATCTATGATGGCAATTTATGCCTAGGTGGCGGAATAATTTCATAAATTAACTATTAATTCAAAAAGTAATCTTTTGGAGAAAAACATGCATGTAGCTCAGGTTGATTTCAAATCAGCAAATGCCAGTCCCGAATTTGCCAAATCACTAAAAGAAACAGGATTTGCGGTAATTAAAAACCATCCGATAGATACTCAACTAATGGCAGATGTTTTTAATGAGTGGAAAGAGTTTTTTGCCAGTGACTACAAAATGAATTATGTCTATAAAAATGAGACACAAGACGGTTTGTTTCCCATGAATGTGTCAGAAAAAGCCGTTGGCTATAGTGTTAAAGACATCAAGGAGTTTTACCACTATTACCAGTGGGGTCAGTACCCTACTGAACTTAGTGATAAGACTAAAGAACTCTACAAACAAATGAATCTGGTAGCAGTAACTTTACTAAACTGGGTTGAAGAAAACCTTCCGGAAGACATCCGTAAAGCATTATCAGAGCCACTTACCAGTATGATTAATGGTTCAAACCAGACACTAATGCGGATACTTCATTATCCACCCTTAACTGGTAATGAAGAAGAAGGTGCGGTGAGAGCCGGAGCACATGGTGATATTAATCTTCTGACAGTACTCGTTGCTGCCTCACAATCAGGCTTGCAAGTAAAAGGAAGTGATAATAAATGGTATGATGTACCCGCTGATCCGGGGATGTTAGCAATCAACATTGGCGATATGCTAGAAACTGCAACCAACGGTTTTTACAAATCAACTTTGCATCAAGTAATTAACCCGCTTGATGATAGCAAACATTTATCCAGATATTCAATACCGTTATTTTTACATCCACGTCCAGATGTCAGATTATCTGGCAGCAAAACAGCAGGAGAGTTTCTTGAAGAACGATTACGTGCACTAGGTATAAAAAAATAAAAACAGCAAATTAATAGATAGAAAGTAGATAAATGAAAAATACTAAATATGTATCTGAAGCAACCGAGTTTTTAAGAGGCTTAATAAATAAACCTGAGATTCGTGAAGATCAACATAAAATGCGTTCAACTTGGTGGGATAAAGGATTCATTGATCAGGAAGAACAGGAAACCTACGCAAAAAATGAAATAAAACATGATGGATATGTTTATTTTAGCTATCCGTCCAATAAAAACAAGTAATGCCCAAAACTGTTATCACTGACGAACTTTATCAGTACTGTCTAGATAAGGGAGTTCGTGAACATCCAGCGCTCCTTGGTTTACGAGAGCAGACTCAGGCTCAGCTAAAAAATAGCCAAATGCTTATAAGCCCGGAACAAGGTGCTTTTTTGGCAATGATAATCAAGCTGACAAATGTTAGCTCTTATCTGGAAGTTGGTGTTTTTACTGGTTATAGTACACTATGGGCAGCTTTGGCTTTACCCAACAAGGGTAAGGTAGTTGCTCTTGACATTAGTGACGAACATAAGACTATAGCAGAGTCAGCATGGAATACAGCCAATGTTAGAGACAAGATAGAATATATCGTCGCACCAGCTAAAGAATCAATGCAGTCACTAATCGCACAAGGACAATATTTTGATCTAGTTTTTATAGATGCCAACAAATCACAATATTTAGAATATTATGAACTAGCACTTCAGCTAGTACCATCAGGTGGACTTATAATGATTGATAATGTACTCATGTATGGACAGGTACTTGAAAATAACCCAACCAAGACTTACATAAAAACTTTGCAGAAGCTAAATAATTTAATCAAGGAAGACCCCCGCGTTGATATATGTATGCTTCCTTTTGGTGATGGCATAACGCTGGCACGCAAAAAATAATATAATTTCAGGATCTTTATGAAACGACGGATAAGACGTGATTCACTCCACAATCAGATGAATGTGGTGCCATATATTGATGTAATGCTAGTATTGCTGGTAATTTTTATGGTAACAGCACCGATGTTTACTCCGGGAGTTATTAACCTGCCAAGCGTAGGCAAAGCAGCCCAAGTAACCAAACAGCCACTTGAAATCAATATCAATGCTGATGGTAGCTACACCATGACACAAGATGGTAAAACTACACCTGTTGGTGCTCTTAATGATCTGATAACCAAGACAATGAGTTTAGCTAAAGATGATACACCAGTAGTAATTGCTGCGGATAAAACCGTACAATATGATAAAGTCATTAGTGTAGTTGATAAGTTATATAGCTCAGGAATAAAAAAAGTCGCATTGGTAGTAAAACAGAAAAATGGTTAAAGAGCATAATAGAAGTAGCACAATATTTTCGCTGGCAATGCATATTGGTATTGCTATTTTGCTATTTTATTTTAGTAAACCAATTTCCGTGCTTATCCCATCGCGCTCTGACGGAATTGAAGTAAGTCTGGTATCAATGCCAAATCAGACCGTAATGCCCTACACCCCAAAAGTAAAAATTACTGCGCCAACTCCGATAAAAACCATGGATACACCAGCAGATATTAATGTAAAACAAAATAATCAAAGTAAGCCTCAACCAACCCCGGCAGCCACTACACCACCAAAAGTGGAAACCAAACCAGTTGAAAAGCCAATTACCAAAGATAACAATCAGACACAATCACCAACAACTGCCAAACCAAAAACGGCAAAAAATCAGAAAGCAATGATCAATGACTTGCTTGGAGATGTTATGTCCACTAATACCACATCGGTAAGAAAAGGAAAAGCAGTTGGCGGCAATCCAAACGGAACTAGCGATAGTGATAATTTGATAGGCAACTATGCGGATCAAGTGATTAATGCAGTTCGTCCATTTGTGGTAATTCCAGATGATGTTAACCCAAATGCAAAGGCAATTGTAAAAGTTACTCTTAACCCAGATATGAGCGTACGCCAAGTTAGCCTTATAAAATCAAGCGGGAATGATGCTTATGACCAGAACATTCAGACCGCTATTAATCGAGTAAGAGTATTCCCTCCCTTACCAGATAATGCCCAATTTGTAGATTTTCGAGTGTTGCGTTTAACATTCAGACCACAATAAATGAAATTTTTTAGCCAGGAGTAGAATTGACGATGAAAAAAATATCACTAGTGTTATTAATGAGCCTATTTAGTTATGCATATGCAGATCAAAATATTGAAATTGTTGGTGGAAATAGCGCTGGAAATCCTAAACTTGCGATAGTAAGCTTTACTAACGAAAGTGGCAACATTTCTGATGAATTAACCAATGATTTTAAAGTTACAGGTGAATTTAATGTACTTAACTATGCAAATGCTGACGCAATCGAAAGTGGAGTTCAATATAGTATAAGTGGTGCAATTTCACAAACTGCTGATGGACAAATGCAACTTAAATACAAACTAACTAATGTGTTGACCAATCAGGTAATGCTAGATCAAACAGCAGCATTTAACAGCAAATTTCTCCGTAAGGCGGTTCATGCTGTAAGTAATAACATTTACCAGAAGCTAACTAATACACCTGGTGCATTTACCAGTAGAATTGCCCTTACTGTCGAAGAGGCACCTAAGAAATATTCAATTATTATTGCGGATTATGATGGTTACAACCCAAAAACAATTTTAACCACTGCACATCCAATTACCTCGTTAGCATGGGATAAATCAGGTCAGTATTTAAGTTATGTAACCTATGAAACAGGAAAACCTGTTGTTTACGTACAAAATCTGCAAAGCGGTAATCGATACATCGCAGCCAATTTTAATGGCTCTAACTCTTCACCAGTTTTTACTCCTGATTCACAAAAGCTACTGGTAACATTAAGTAAAGATTACGGTTCACATATTTATATGGTGAATAATGGAAAATATACTTCAGCAAGCCATGCAAGTCCTATAGTTAATTTTGGCACTATTGATACTGAAGCTGATATCTCAAAAAATGGAAAAGTATTGTTTACTACAGATCATGATGGTGGTCCACAAATATTTCTAACGGACTTAAATGGTTCTACTCCAATGCGTATTACACAAGGACTTGGTAAATATAATACAACCGCGCGCTTCTCTAATGATGCAGGAAAAATTACTTTCATTAACCGCAATAATGGAGTTTTCCAAACTTACGTTATGGATCTTACTACACAGGCAGCATATCCGGTTAGCCCAAATGCTCATCATGACATAAGCCCAAGCTTTGCTCCAAATGATAAACTAGTATTATTTTCAAGTGATGACTCTATATATATAAGTAATGTAACAGGGACTACACTAACCAAACTTAATAACCTAAATTATATGCATATCATTGACCAACGTTGGGCAAAAAATTTCTAATAAACCTAAAATAATTTATCAATGTTGTAATATGTTCACACTTTATAGTATAATTAGATAGTAAATAATACATGGAAGGTACTCTACTATGTTTAAAAAAATTCTTCTAGCTGGGATGTGCGTTGGGTTTGCAACAGTAGCTTTTGCAGATACAGATCAATATAATGATCCTACTGTAAACTCTCTTGCAGCAAGTAGCCAGCAGTTTCCGTCAGAAAATAAACTAACCGGAGAAAAAGGTAAAACCTACAACTCTCCTGATGCTCCTGAAGTAAACAAACCAAATGTTAATTCGTTTGCTGCAAGTAGCCAGCTTTATCCACAACAAAATGAACTAACAGGTAAAAAGAAACAGAAATACTACACAAAAGACGAGATGAAAAAAAAGAAGAACAAACCAAATGTTAACTCACGAATGGCAAGTTCGGAGCAGTTCCCAGAGCAGGACTCATTTAATAACGATGGCAAGGGATATAGCAATAATAAATCAAATTCAAGTGGTGGTAAATAATAAATTTCTTATATTTAACTTAAATACTGTATAATCACTGCTGGTGGTTAAATCCATATTAACTTAATATCCAGAAAGGAAGACATATGAAAAAAATTTTAGCTTTGCTTATCGCTGGTGGGGCAATGGTTGCATGTTCTTCAAACAAAGCTCCTGAAACCGATATGAAAGCTGTAGCTTCTGCTCCTGAGCCAGTAGCATCTGCGCCAGTAGCTTCTGCTCCTGAACCTGTGGTTACTAACCACAATAGTGTGTATTTTGGTTTCAATAAATATGACATCAAAGATGACTATACTGGTATCATCAAAGCAAATGCTGACTACTTGGCTGCTCACAAAGATGCTAAAGTTCAAGTACAAGGTAATACCGATGATGTTGGTTCTGTAGAGTATAACTTGTCATTAGGTCAAAAACGTGCTGATGTAGTTAAAAAAGCTTTGATTGCTAATGGCGCTACTAAAGCTCAAGTTGAAGCAATCTCTAACGGTAAATTAAAACCTAAATATGACAATAACTCTTCAGCTACAAGAGCTATGAACCGTCGTTCTGATATCAATTACACTGCTGGGCAACCTACTGGTTACTCAACTGATAGCAATGGTGTACCAACAGTTGATGGTAGCGTGTACAATGGTACAGTTACTGAAGGTGTTGAATAACTATGAAAAAAAGTTTGTTGACAATTATAGGATTGTCAGCAAACCTTTTTCTTATAGGTTGTGCTGACGATCAGGCGCGTCAGCAAATTGCTGATACCAATCAACGCTTGAGTCAAATCCAGCAAAATGTTGGAGTCTTGGATAATAAAGTTTCAAATCAAAAGTTAATTGATTTATTAAATCAAATAAATGATCTGCAAACACAGATTAATCAATTAAATGGACGAGTATCAAATCTTGAGCAGGGACAAAAAACTGGTCAAGGTGATCAGAATCAGCAGGTACAAGCTTTGGAATTAAGAGTGCAGGCTTTAGAAGATGCTGCTGGCTCGAAATCGGTTTCTAAACCTGTAACTACTTCCGCAGTTGCCAATAGCAACCCAGAATTGCAAGCTGCAATTAAAAAGTTACAGAATAAGCAAGTCCCAGAAGCAATAACTGATTTACAAAATATTGCCAATGGACCAGATAAAGCAGCAGCGGCTAGTGCCAACTATTATTTATCTGTAGCCTATGTTGCTAATGGCGAATATAAAGAGGCAATCACCCAAGCGAACAAATTTATTGCAGATAACCCAAATAATAAGTTTGTTCCTGATGCAATGAGAGTAGTTTATATTTCCCAATCACAACTAGGAAACACAAAAGCAGCAAATGCCACAGCTAAGAAACTGATAAAAAGCTTTCCAAATAGTGAGGCTGCAAAAAAAGTTGCTAAACAACTTCAACAGTAGTGGTATCTGAAAAAGTCAAACAAAAAACTCAGGCTTATTGAAGCTTGAGTTTTTTTAAGGAAAAAATATGCAGGTTAATTTACACAGTAATGAAGGTAATCAATTTACCAGCTATTCAACAAATTCAGTAACGATTAATCAAATTGAATATAGTGATAATTTGCTGGTTACACCTAATGCAATTAAAACAGTTGATATTAGTTTTATTTCAGAGCTAACAGACGTACTATTGGATGAAATTCTTAGCCATAAACCAGATATAATAATTTTTGGCACAGGCAGCTCAATCAAATATCCTGAGCGTAATATTTTAATTAAATTACAAAAATTAAGGATTGGCTTTGAAGTTATGCCTGTAGCCGCCTTATGTAGAACCTTTAATTATTTGATTGGCGAAGGAAGAAACGTTGTCGGGGTAGTCCTATTTTAAACGGATTGAAGCTGGATAAATAACTCTTCGAATAATGACTGCTCTAATTTATTATTTTTTCTAACCCCAGTACCAATATGTAATTGACAAACATTTAAACGCCTTGCAAGCATTGATGCATTCTGAGGGTTAATTCCGCTACCAGGAAGCAGCTTAGCGCCGTCTATAGATGATCGTTCCTGCATTAATTGTAAAATATCAATTCCCTCCATCGCAGTTACTTGACCACCAGAACTTAATATATTACTAACGGAACAACCATAGTGCTGTAACTCGCTAAAAGCAACAACCGGATCAATTGACTCATCTATTGCCCTATGAAAAGTTAAATCCGCTTTACCATCTATAAACTTAATTATAGTCTCTAGTGTCTTGGTATCAATTCGCCGACTATTATCCAGACAACCAAAAACAATACCATTTACTTTTGTGTGGGAAAGCAGAAAGTCTATTTCCCCCTGAATAATATATAGATCCTGTTTATCATACATAAAGCTTCTCGCATGTGGGCGAACCATTACATTTACAGGAATAGACACACTAGCACAAACATCCCTCGCTAACTCTAAGCTTGGAGATAACCCACCATCATCAAATGAGTGAATCAGTTCTATGCGCCCGGCACCAAATTTTTCTGCGCTTATTGCTTCCTCAAGGCTAGTAGCAATTATTTCAATTAACATAAATCTAATATCCTAAATATCATTAATAAAACTATTCGCAGCAACCCATATTTCCTCAATTTTATTCTCCATCCCATGCTCACAATCAAGAATTACTAATTTAGCAAGCTGATTTTGCTTGTGATAGGTATAACTTACATCTACAGGTATAGTCTTATCATATTTACCATGAATAATCAATACTGGCAATGTACGTTTAAATGCCCGATCTTTAATATACTGCATATCATGAATAAAATCATATTTAAGTGGAAGCTCACATTTAGCATCACTGTGAAATATATTATATACCCCTTGCTTCTGCCAGCTTTTGATATTATCAACACCAAGCTCTCTATCCCATACATTTTTTATTTCTATTGCTGGAGCAAGCAAAATCAGCTTCTTAACTTGTATATTTTCTTCAGCAAGAATAAGAGCAAGTAATCCCCCAAGACTTGAACCAATTAGGCAATAATCTGTATCATTTGAAATTAACTCTTTAAGGTATAATAACTGGGATGAGATTTTCAAATTTGTGAAGTCACCTAAATTTAAATCTGGAATTAATAAATCGCGTCCAGCAGAGTTAAATCTAGATTTAAAAAACTGCGCTTTGAATGATTGTGGGCTAGATGCAAACCCGTGTAAATAAATATATTTCATAGTTTGAATAATAAAAAAGCTAACTTATATTTATAGTTAGCTTATGAAAATAAACTCACATTTATTTAATAGGTTAAACCAATTGACACTAAACCACCAACAGTGCTTTGCGGAACCCAGACACTAGCCCCTGCCCCAACAAGGCTTTGGGTATAATATGAATTCTGATAAAAACCTTTGGCACCTAGTTGTAAACTACGCCAAACATTAAATTTTGCCCCAAGAGTTGTAGTATATAAATAATTATCATTTGGAGCTAACCCTTGAGTAACAGGTGCTTGACTTGCATTGTAAGCAGCATTTTGATCCAAATAAATATCAAATACATCATTAATACGATAATCTACCCTCGCACCAACCCCAAATGTCCAAAAATAATCTTGAGTTAAATTTGTGGTTGTTCCCGCATTATTAAGAGTATAAGATGAAAGATTGGTATTACGTCCAACAAGTCCATATGGAATTAACAGTAAATGATCTGGAACAACAGCAAAAGCATAACCGACGCTAGCATTAAGCCCGCCAAAATTAGGCTGAGACCCGGTCGTGCTTCCCAAAGAACTAACGGCAGGATCAACTGCTTGGCTATAATAAGTTAGTAAGCTGGCATTTACATCAAACCACACGCCAACATTAAATAAATGCTCAACTTCAAGATTAATAAACTGGGAATTATTTACTCCTCCAGTGTTACCATTAGTCAAATTTCCCGAAGTAGTAGCATAACCGACATTATATTCATTGTCAAATTGCTGAAAAGCGGCATACTCATTAGTTGATTGCCCTGAACTACTGCTAGTAGCAGCTGCATAGCTGAAACTACAAAATGAAGCTAGAGAAAATGCTATAAGATTGCGCATTTAACGTACTTTCAGAATAAATTTTAATAACTAATTCTATATCAAGAAGAAGCTATTGTCAAATATACCACAAACAAAAACAGCTAAAACAGTAGTAAAAATTTCACCAGCCAAGTCAAAAACATATAATAAACTGATATATATGAGATTTTCACAAAAAAATAAGGACTAATTAGATTTAGTTTTGTTCTTTTTTACAACAGAAACAATTAACCAGATTACAAACACTATAGCTAGAATTGAAATAATGAAGGTTTCGCTTTGTTTAACCCAGTGCAATAAGTCATCAAGATCATGAGCAAAATAATAGCCAGCATATACCCATAATGGAACGCTAATTAATGCCGCACCTCCGTCCATTACCAGAAATTTCCAGTATGAAACTCGACGACTAATTCCCGCAGTTACAAATATTGGCGCACGAAGTCCGGGAAGAAACCTTGCAACGAACAAAATTCGGTTACCATATTTATGAACTTTCTCCTGCATTTGCTGGTAACGTTTCTCAGTAAATACATTTTTGACTAATGGAACACTCTTTACTCTTGGACCAAGGAGTTTGCCAAGCATAAACATAGTACCATCGCCAACAATGACTCCAAGCAAAGAAACTACAACCATCAAATGGACATCCATTGATGCCGCTAACCCACAAATAACCCCACCGGCAACCAACGTTATATCCTCAGGAATAGGTATGCCAAACCCACAAGCTATTAGTACCAAAAATACGGCAATATAACCATACACAGTAAAAAAAGCTATAAGTTCGTGTAGTATTTCCATTGCTATCCTTTAATGGCATCCGCAATTTTATTTGCCCATTTTACTGCGATGTCAGAATCTTTAGCTTCTACCATTACCCGCACCAAAGGCTCAGTGCCACTTGCCCGGACAATAATACGCCCATCGTTTCCAAGTGCAATACTAGCTTCATCCATCGCAGCCTTACTAGCTAACTGCCAGTCTTTAACCCCTTCAGTTAACCGTACATTTACCATTGTTTGCGGATATTCCTGCCAGTCAATAACTTCTTTTGGTTCTCTACCCAGAGAAACTATTCCTGACAATACCTGTAATGCAGCAATTATACCATCACCAGTTGAATGCTTATCAAGGCATAAAATATGCCCGGAAGCTTCGCCACCAACTAGCCAGCCTCGATTTAGTAGCTCTTCAACTACATAGCGATCACCAACTTTGGCTCGAACAAATTCATAGCCCTGATTTTTCAATGCAACTTCCATTGCCATATTAGTCATCACCGTACCTACTACTCCAGGTAACTTATGACCCATATTAGCATATGCCTGAACTATCAGATAAATTAATTTGTCACCATTTAACAAATTACCATGTTTATCGGCAATAACTACTCTATCACCATCACCATCAAAAGCAATCCCATAGTCAGCACCAGTTTTCTTTACTTCTTCAAGCATATTTTCGGGACTAGTCGAACCAAATTCTGCATTAATATTCAAACCATCCGGATTACAACCAATCTTAATAACTTCTGCACCCAGTTCTGCAAATACATGTGGAGCTACATAATAAGTTGCACCATGTGCGCAATCAAGCACAATTTTAAGCCCTTTTAAATCCAGCGCATTAGGAAAAGTGCTTTTACAAAACTCAATGTACCGACCACGTGCATCATCAAGCCGCCTTACCTTACCCAATTGGCTGGCAATAATCATTTCTCCATCAATCGCAGCCTCAATTTCAAGTTCTATATCATCTGGCAGCTTAGAGCCATTACCAGAGAAAAACTTTATCCCATTATCATGATAGGGGTTATGTGAAGCACTAATAACAACACCAGCAGATAGCCGCAAGGTTTTGGTTAAATAAGCAATTGCTGGGGTTGGAAGTGGTCCAGCCATATATACATCTACACCAGCGTAAGCAAAACCAGCCTCAAGCGCTGACTCAAAAAGATAGCCAGATAAGCGGGTATCTTTACCAATGATTACTGCGGGTCGCTTTCTTTTACTTGCCAATACTTTCCCGGCTGCATAGCCAAGGCGCAAAGCAAAATCTGGAGTAATCGGAAAAGTTCCAACTCGACCACGAACTCCATCAGTACCAAAATATTTACGCATACCAACTAATTCCGCAACTATTTACACTAAAGTCGTAGCGACTTCCTGATTATTACCATAATTCATTATATATTCGATATCTTTAGCATCAATAGTTTCTTTTTCTAGAAGCATTTTTGCCATCATCTCAACCTTGTCAGAATTATCAACTAATAACTGTTTGGCAAGCTTATACTGAGTCTCCAGAATATTGCGAATGGTTTCATCAATTTTTTGCATTGTAGCTTCTGAGACGTGTTTAGTCGAAGTAACGCTTCTGCCCAAAAAGACTTCCGATTCATTCTCTCCGTAAATTACTGGTCCCATTTCTTCAGTCATACCAAATCGAGTAACTATCCTGCGGGCAAGATCAGTAGCTCTTTCAAAATCATTACTTGCACCAGTTGTCATCTGCTTCATGAATACTTCTTCAGCAACGCGTCCGCCAAACAGGATCGCAATCTGATTCATTAGATAGTCTTTGGTATAAGCATAGCGATCTTCTTCAGGTAGCTGCATAGTTACACCCAAAGCACGTCCACGCGGAATTATTGTTACTTTATGTACAGGATCAGTGCCAGGCAATAATCTAGCAACAATAGCATGCCCTGACTCATGATAAGCAGTATTTTTCTTTTCTTCATCATTCATAACCATCGAACGACGTTCTGCACCCATGATAATTTTGTCTTTTGCATCTTCAAAATCGTGCATATCAACAAGTTTCTTATTTCTTCTTGCAGCAAATAATGCAGCCTCGTTTACCAAGTTAGCCAGATCAGCACCAGAGAAACCAGGTGTGCCACGCGCAATTACAGAGCCTTCAACATCATTAGCGACAGGCACTTTACGCATATGTACAGTAAGGATCTGTTCACGACCCTTAATATCAGGTAAAGGAACTACCACCTGACGATCAAAACGACCAGGACGCATTAGTGCTGGATCAAGAACATCTGGACGATTAGTCGCAGCAATAACAATTACCGTAGTATTAGTATCAAACCCATCCATTTCAACCAGCATCTGATTTAAGGTTTGCTCACGCTCATCGTTACCACCACCTAAACCAGCTCCACGCTGACGACCAACAGCATCAATCTCATCGATAAATATAATTGATGGCGCAGTACGTTTTGCTTGTTCAAATAAATCACGGACACGTGAAGCACCAACACCGACAAACATCTCAACAAAATCTGAACCGGAAATACTAAAGAATGGAACACTTGCCTCACCAGCAATAGCTTTGGCTAGCAATGTTTTACCAGTTCCAGGTGACCCGCTTAATAATACACCCTTGGGAATCCGCCCACCAAGGTTCTGATATTTGGTTGGGTCCTTCAAATAATCAACTATCTCAACCACTTCTTGCTTTGACTCTTCACATCCTGCAACATCGGTAAATCGGATAAGATTTTCTTTACTATCGATCATTTTTGCGCGGCTACGTCCCATACTGAAAACGCCACCAATACCGCCACCACCTTTACCGCCAGATGCACCACGCATGAAATAAATCCAGACACCAATGAGTAATAACATTGGAAACCAAGAAACAAAGATATTCATTAATAATGATTCTTCTTTTGGTTTTGCCTGAAAAGTAACTTTATTTTTTATAAGATCGTTTACTAGCTGAGGGTCAAACGGTGCGAAAGTGGTGAATTTGGTATCATCCTTACGGACTCCATTAATCCACTCACTTTGCATATTATTACCTTCAATAACTATGCTTTTAACCTGACCGCTTTCAAGCTCTGTGATAAATTGAGAGTATGGAACTGTGTTACGTGAATCTTGTTTTTCGCTAAATTTGTTAAAAACGACCATTAACCCAAGGCCTATTAATAACCAAATTAATAAGCTTTTGAATAAATTACCATTTCGCATATAATGTGTCCAATATAGTTTAAATAATTAATCTTACCAAGCAGCATTTTGGATAAATAATAGAAATATTATATCACATTGGCTTCTTTGACTTGCAAAGTAAGTACACTTCCTTACTTTTACTCCGTGAGGCTTCAGGCTTACGAATTATTACCTGAGTAAATACATTTCTGGCTGATTTAACCAATTCTTCAAATTCGCTCCCCTGAAATACCTTAATCAAACAATTCCCACCCACCTTCAAATAGTTACTGGCAAAGTCAAGAACCAGCTCAACAAGATAAGCAGAACGCGCCTGATCAACATTCTTTATTCCACTTAAATTAGGTGCCATATCAGAAATAACCAGATCAACTTCTTTATTATCAATTGCGATTAGCAATCGATTTAGTGTTTCCTGTTCGGTAAAATCACCATGTATAAAATTTAGTCGTGGGATAGGATCAATCTCCAAGAGATCAACACCAATAACTTTACCATTGACGCCAACTTTTCCAATAGCAACTTGTGACCAGCTACCCGGCGCGCATCCCAAATCAACTACAATTTTGGCTTTATTAAAAAGGTTATCATCATGATCAATTTCAAGTAGCTTATATGCCGCCCGCGAACGATAACCATCTTTCTGCGCCTGATTTACATAGGTATCATTAACATGCTGATGAACCCAAGCCTTAATTACTTTATTTTTTTTAGTTTTTTCGTTCATTATCTATTCTTAGTACAAAGTTTACTCAGTAACGACAAAGAAAAATAAGCAATACTCGCAAATAATGTAATTTTAGCTGTCATATCCGCTAAATTAGGATACTTGACTAAAGGAATAAGTGCTGGGATACCAGAAACATTCGCAGTTAACAATAGAACTAAAATTAATAAATAGACAATAATATCAAAAAACCAGCTACCTTTATTATTCAAAATTAAAGCGCATGCTACTGGAGTAGAAAGAATAAAAATCAAACAAAACATATAATAAAAACTAAAAAATTTGAATAATACCAGTCCAATACAAATTGCAATTACAAATAATGCAAACATAAAAACTCTTGCTGCCCAGAGATTTTCAAGATCTTCACCAGATTTATTAAACCTTGGGGCGTAAATACCATTTATTATAGTAAATGTTGCAAATAAAATACTATCACTAACTGTTTTAAAGAAAAATAAAACAATTATAAAAAGCGGAATGAATGCATATGGCAAGGCTTTCTTTATAACAACCAATGCTGATGAGATATAATCAAAATTCCCTTGTGTAGAATTACTTAGAGTTTGATCATCATCGTCTGCTGCCTTAACTGGAATCACCCCTCGTTGCAGCGTGACTCCATCACCTGGGACAGCGCGAACGACATATCCTAGCTCACCATTATCAAAACGGGTTTGGGTTGTAATAATTTTTTTCCCGGCAATTTCAGGTAATTTATTTGGTGTAGCTAAAGCAAAAACACCGGTAAAGATAATGATTGCAATCATTATAAATTTAATAATTTTTGCAATAAATATTGTGCCAGAGGTTTTTTGTACAATTTGCTTTAAATTAGCAAATGGATTTATCACGATAAATGTTAATGAAATAATAACCATGAGCCATAGTTGTAGCATTGGGTTAGTAAGGGCAGCTATGGAAGTAAAGCTATTAAGCTGGAGTTTATTATCAGTTGCCACACTCTGTAAACTAGCTACTAAATTACCAAATCCGATATTTTTGTATGAAAGTCCAGCGATAACCAGCAATAACAGGAAAACAATCACTGAGGCTAGTATTTTGCTATATGACAAACCAGCAAACCCACCAAGAATAAGACAAACCGCTGCAATTGCAATTAGTGAAAGCGTGCTATTAGCAAATTCCCAGCCAAGCAGACTTTTTAGCATTGAAACCATTACAGCAATTCCAGTGCCAGCAACAAGCAGCATTAATAAAGCATAAATAACAAGTATAACAACTGATTGTGCGCTAAATTCTGCAACTTGCAAACGCTGGTATAACGTAGAATTTTTTAGCCTGAATCCGGCAAGTAGGTCAAGAACGATATAAACTACCATAAAAAGCATTAAACCACTAAGCCCAGCATAAGCACCATAGCCGCTTAGACTAATGAATTCTACTATTCCAAGGCTAATTGCACCGGAAAAGAAAGTCATCTGTGTGGCTGAAGCACCAAGAAAAAAATCATGGCTACTTCTATTTTTCCGCCTAAAATAGTAAGCACTGGCAAATATGGCGCCAAACAGAATAGTCATCATTACATAATCAATATTTGTAATATTTAATAAATACATAAGCTTTATCGTCCAATAAGATTCTTTTTTAATAGCCAGTTATTATATAACAAATAAAAAACGATGGTAAGGATACCATCGCTTAGATTATTCAAATAACTAATTAGCCAAGAATTGAATGCCAGAAGCCAGCAACCGTTGCGGTCATGAATCCAGCAAGAATTGCAGCAAAAAGTGCTTTGAAGCCCATTGCAGCCAGATCAGACTGCCTACCTGGTGCCAAGGCAGAAAATGCGCCCATTGAAATCCCAATTGAGGAGAAATTTGAAAAGCTGGCTAAAGCAAAAGTTGAAATAAATACAGAATTGGCTGAAAGTACATGCGCTGCCTTCATCTGTCCGAGACTCATAAAGGCAACAAATTCATTAATTGCAACCTTTTGCCCTAATAGGCTCCCCACTTGTAAGCTTTCATTCCAACTAATACCCATAAAAAAGGCAAAAAAACGGAAAATCAAACCAAAAATATACTCGAGAGATAGACCATCAAAACTTTTATTAGAAGAGGTAATAATATAATCATTAATATGAATCAGACTACCAATCCAAAATAAAAACCCATCTATCGCATGGATCAAAGGTATTACTGCCATCAAAGCAGCACAGATGGCAACACCAATTTTCACCCCAGTAAATGCACCGTGCATGATAGCATCAACAAGTGAATCATGTCTACTACCAGTTACCTTCAAATGTTTGGCATCCATAATTGCTTCATAATTGGTTTCAGGAAAAATCATTTTAGCAAAAACAATAGCCGAAGTTGCATTCATAAAGGTCGCTGTTAGAAGTGAATTGGCAACCATTAATTCCTCGGTATGATCCCCTGCCGCCAAAAAGCTTAAATACATACCTAAAGTTGAACCAGATAAATTCGCCAACCCAGCAACAAACGCACAAGCAAGTTCCGAGCGAGTCATATTTTGCACATAAGGTCCGATAACCATTGGACCTTCAGATTGTCCAAGAAAAATATCGGCTATGACTACAAGACTTTCAACTCCAGATAATTTGATTGTTTTACGCAATAAAAATGCAAGTTTCTCAATTATCCACTGCATAATTCCAAAGAAGTAAAGAATCGAAATTACGCTACCAAAAAATATAATCGTAGGCACTACAACAAAAGCAAATACGAAGCCAACTTTGGATGTATCAGCTAGCCCACCAAAAACAAAGCCAGCACCCTTGTTGGCATAATCCATGAATTTTAGTAGCCCGCTAGATAAAACATGTAACCCGCTATTTACAATTGGTACATAGTGAATTATAAGGAAAAGACAATTTTGCGCAATAAAAGCAGTTAAAATAAGTTTCCAGTTAATTGCCTTTTTATTTTCTGAACAGATAAATGCAATACCGAGTAAGAAAAAAAAACCAAAAAAGCTTTGAACAGCAAGAGTTGACATGCCAAACCCCAAAAATGAAATATAATGTGATTAATATGGATAGAAGTAATAACATCATTGCAAAATACCGCATTTACTACTTAGAATAAAAAAGCATTTCGCTCTCCGTTTTTATTGCATATTACGGTAGTTACGGGTGAAATTAATTACTAGTAAATTATTTGTTAGTGCAAGATAAATATTATAATTCAAAAAAACTTTATTAATAATACTAGCACTAAAAAATCTTACCTAACTAAGTTATTTTTTCCATAACCGCAGCAAAGAAACCATCTGTACCATGGATTGCCGGGCTAAGTGTCAAAAAACGACTATCAGCTAGTTTTAGTTTTTCCATTACCGGAGCTTGACCAATATCAACCAGTCTGAAATCACTTTCACTAGCTAGAAATTTTTCAACAATATCCTGATTTTCTTCGCGAAGAATGCTGCATGTTGCATAAACAATTTTACCTCCAGATTTGACTAGCTTACTTGCTGCACTAAGTATTGAAAGCTGCTGCTCATTAATCTGTAAAAGGCTCTCTTCATTATAGCGAAATTTTAAATCCGGATTACGACGCAATGTACCCAAACCAAGACATGGTGCATCAACAAATACTTTATCAATTTTGCCATGAAGGCGCTTTATCTTGCTATCACTCTCACTCTCGATGAGCTGTGGATAGACATTAGATAAACCGGAACGAGCAAGACGTGGAGTTAAATTACCCAAGCGACGCTCATTAATATCAAAAGCATAAATTCGCCCGGTATTTTTCATAAGCATACCAAAAATGAGGGTTTTACCACCACTTCCAGCACAAAAGTCAACTACCATTTCACTACGTTTAGGCTCAAGTAAAATTCCAGCAAGCTGACTTGCCTCGTCCTGAACCTCAATTGCACCATCAAGGAACAGTTTATTGCGCATAAGGTCAGCTTTATTTTCTAAAGTAATTCCGAATGGAGAAAATTTAGTTAATTCAGATTTGATTCCCTCTGCATTTAAAACCTTATGCACTTCAGTCACTGACATTTTGAGCGTGTTTACTCTTAATGTTAGCGGAGCTTGTTGTTCCATTGCTTTCGACAAATTTTTTATTTCTGTTTCCGAAAGATTTTTACTAAGTCTATTTTTAATCCACTCTGGAAATTCAATAATATCTTCCCCAGCACAAGGCAAAGCTTCAATTGTAGCAAGCTTAATCGACTTTAACTTAGATAGTTCAGTAGCAGGAATTTTTAAATAGTGCAACCAAACATAACCGACCAGTGTAAAAGTATTTTTCACCTCTATCACAGCGCTTAATTTATAATAGTTTCTTAAAATGGTATAAACTGTCTCAGCAATAATACCCCGATCGGCAAACTGCAATTTACGATTTTCGCGAAAAAACTTTGAGAGTAAAGCATCCGTTGGAACTTTAAACTCCAATACCTCTCTTAATAATTGTACATTTAACTTCAATAAACTGTCATTAATCATCTTTTAACTACCATTCTTGATTTTCAAAGCATCCAGTACCGTTTCCGGCACATAGCGTTTAACAATTTTTTCCCAGCCAGCTGTACCGACCAAACCTTTTACCAAACTTGATGAAACCTCAGCATAATTTCGTGGTGGCATCAGAAAAATAGTATCGATTGCAGAACAAAGGTCTGAATTAATATAGCGCATGGTTTTTTCATATTCATAATCCTGAGTATTCCGAATACCACGCACAATAAAACTGGCTCCTGCACTTTGGGCATAATTTACCAGAAACTCGCCATTAAAGTGACCTATTTCAATATTTTTATATTGATACAATGTATCCTTTAATAATCCCAACCGTTCTTCAAGGGAAAAAGAATATTTTTTATCCGGGTTATCGCCAACTGCAACAATTAATTGATCAAAAATTGCGGCAGCACGATCAATCACCCATAAATGACCATTGGTAATCGGATCAAAACTACCAGCATAAATTGCTTTTGGCATAATGGTTTTATCCTGTGTAATAAGCTTCAACAACATACATAATCCGGAGTTCATACCGGATATATCCCCAGTATTGTATCCAAGATAGACAGAAAAAATATTATATTTAACAATAAAAAATAATTTTTTGGTAAAAACCCGGTTACATGGTAAACTATTGACCGTTAATTTGTACTCTATTAAAGGATAAAATATGGAACATACACTACCTCAATTGCCTTATGCACATGATGCCCTTGCACCACATATTTCAAAAGAAACTATTGAATTTCACTATGGTAAGCACCATCAGACATATGTTACAAATTTGAACAACCTGATAAAAGGTACAGAATTTGAGAGTGCTAGTCTAGAAGAGATTGTAAAAAAATCATCTGGTGGCATTTTTAATAATGCAGCTCAAATCTGGAATCATACATTCTACTGGAATTCTCTATCACCAAATGGTGGTGGTGAACCAACCGGAGCATTAAAAGATGCTATTATCAAAAAATGGGGCTCTTTTGATGAGTTTAAAAAAGCTTTTGCTCAAACTTGTGTTGGTACATTTGGTTCTGGCTGGGGCTGGTTGGTTAAAACCCCTGCTGGAGAGCTTGAACTGGTATCAACTTCAAATGCAGCAACTCCATTAACCACAGCAAATAAACCACTATTAACCTGTGATGTTTGGGAACATGCTTATTACATCGATTATCGTAATAGCCGTCCAAATTATATGGATGCGTTTTGGAAACTGGTTAACTGGGAATTTGCTAGCAAAAATTTTGCATAACTAACTAGCAATCTCAAAAGCCCACTAATAAAGTGGGCTTTTTTATAATTCCGATACTAGGATTCATATTAGACCTCTTTCATAACCCATTATTTTGTTCTTAGGCTAGGAATAAAGAGTTTGAGAAACGGAGTGTACACGTAGTACATGAGTATCGCAGAAGTCTTTATGACAACGTATAAGAATTAAAGAAGCAGGTTAGGAAAGAGGTCTATTGCAGAAATCAATACAATAACTCTGACTTATATTGTTTCATTTAAGTAAAGTGCCGCAGAACCAAGAATCTGAATATCTGGGATATCACTACATTCTATTGTTAATTTTTCAATTGTTCTTGGATATGGAAATTTCGCCAGTTCGCTAAAAACAGCTTCCTTATACATATCATAAGCTCTGGCAATTGACCCACCAATCAGAATTGCCTCCGGATCATAAACAAGAATAATTGAATAAATTAATTTGCCGAGGTGGCTACCAAATTCATTACAGATTTTGATGGCTTCAGCATTTCCAGAACGAGCTTGATTAAAAATAGTTTCGCCATCAGAATTATGCTTGAGGCGAAAATACATTCCACTACAATAGTCTTCAAATTTACTATCCAGATAAGGTATCTCACCAAACTCTCCAGAACCGCAATTTACATCAAAAAGTAATTTCCCACTATTTATAATTCCGCCACCGATGCCAGTACCAATCGCAACTCCAACAAAATTCTTATATTTCTGTCCCTTGCCAAACAAGCGTTCACCAAGCGCAAAACAGTTAGCATCATTATTAATAAAAGCTAGACATGAATAACGATCTTCCAAAATGGCTTTTAATGGAACTTCTTTCCATGATGGGATATTTTGGACATCGTAAACCACGCCACTAGCCCGATCTACCACACTAGGAACTCCAACACCAATCGCTTTAACTTCAGAATCAAATACCTGATCAATACAATCAAATATTGTCTCCATAACTAGATTGTATTCCTTACTATCTGGTAGTACTGACTTGGCTAATTTAATTACTGTGCCATTTTGGATAAGACCAGCACGAACATTACTCGCCCCCATATCCACGCCAATTAACTTAATATCTTTCATAATTACCCCTATTAATTATTTGTCTTTGGAAAAAATTGTTTTGTTTTTTATGAATGGTCGTGCTTTAATTGCAATCCAAAGCATATAGCCTAAAGTCAGATATACAAGGCACATACCATACTTTAAACCAATAATATCACCGATAATGCCTTCGGCAAATGGTATAACCGCACCACCAATAATCCCAGTACAAAGGATACCCGCAAAAGTTCCATGATGTTTAGTTAATGAATTAAGACCTAGAGATAAAACTCCCGGATACATTACCGAAGTACAGAAACCAAATGCCGGAAAGGCAAATAAAGCCATTTCATAATCACCAAATAACGCGCAACTTAACATAATAATACCAAGGATAATGAAAGCACCAAGCAACACTCTTTGATCAAGTAGTTTGATCAGAAACATTCCAAGTATGCATCCCAGCGCCTGCCCTGCCCAGAATAATGCCGAAATATGCGCGCCAACAGTATCTGGACTAGCATTATAATAGGTTTCAAGAAATTTTGAAATCCATACAACAACTCCTTGCTCAGTACCAACATAAGCGAAAATACCAATAAAATAAACCCATACGGTTTTACTTCTGAATAACTCAAATATTATTGCCAGCCCTTCAACCCGTTCGTCTTCTTTTAATTCTACTTTGGGAAACCGAGTAATCGCAATAATCACAAATAATATTGCAAACATAATCCCTGATACTAGATAAAATGCAACCCACGGCATAGTAGATGGAGCTACTGTCGCCAACAGGCTAATAACTTTGTCACCACCAGACTCAGCAGCAGGTAATCTTGTAACCAGATACGAATAAACATACGGCGAACCAAACGAACCACAGGCAAAAATCATCTGCGCCATCACCGAAAAGAAAGAATAATGCTCTTCCCCACCTGCTGTGCGTAAAAGCGGGTTTATTACTACCTGTAATAGTGCCATACCTAGCCCCATAAAAAATAACGAAATCAAATAGACGGGTAAGGTATGAATAAGTGTAAATAACCAACAGGAGATAATAGCAAACAGCATCCCAAGTAGTGTAATTGATTTAGTGCCATAGATGTCAGTAAAGTATCCAGTTGGTAAGGAACCAACCCCATAGGCAATAAAAAAAGCAAATGGTAAAAATCCAGCTAACCACAAACTCATGTGAAAACTTTCATTAGCCGCTGGCATTATCGGACCAATAATATTGGTTAGAAATGAAATAGCAAAAAAAGTTAACATTACCATTATAACTAGCACGGGGCTACGTTTCATCGACAGATTCCTGATAAAGGTTAAAGTATAGCGTAATTATACCCTTCGCCCATCTGCCAATTTTTCTTTTTTAAAGTAGTTTAAATATCTAATGCAGCCACAAATATCTTTAACTTAGATTAGAAGATAGCTTTAGGGGGGTTAGGGGAAAATCTTTTATATGTAGAATTATAGCGATTAAGGTACTCCGATACTACCATCCAATTTGGTGGGTATTAATTTTATTTTCACTACCGTATAATGCGGATAGATAAAATTTTTAATATTTATGGAAGTGTGATATGTTAAAAAAGAATAAAATAAAGTTAATCTCTGCCTTACTATTGGGTGGCTCATCAATAGTAATTGCTTATGCATGCTAACTCGGGTTAAGCAAAATTATCAATCAGGTGATTCATACTAATCTTAGGTTTGTTCCCAAATAACTGATAACCAGTTATAACAGAGAGAATATGAACTACAAAATTAGCGATGCTC
>WBZO01002502.1_pt1 | contig 23738 bp, 23 predicted proteins | sample 5204261 | NCBI WGS metagenome assembly WBZO01 (sample SAMN12412400, study PRJNA552823) | activated sludge metagenome | isolation source: activated sludge from anammox sidestream of wastewater treatment plant... | place: USA: North Carolina | collected 2017-09 | reverse complement strand
CCGCGCCCGGATCGGAGCCTTCGAGCAGGCCGAGCTGCAGGGCAGCTACGACATCATCCACATCGCTCACGCGGTCTACTTCGTCACCAATCCGATGGACTTCTTGCGCAGCGTGCGCGCGCGGCTTGCGCCCGGCGGCCTATTCTGCATTGTGCTCGCCGACTTCATGGCAAACGCCGACGCAAACCTTCCGTCATACGTCCACACCTTCTTTCCGACCGGCGCATCCATGCGCTACGCGCTCGCGCTCGCCGGCTTCGACGTGGTCCTCAACAAGCGTCAGTCGGGCAGCATCTATATCGCCGCGCGGCCGGCGCCCGCGCCATCGACGCCGCGCATTTCGCCCGCCGCAATCCTGCTGCTTTACCGGACGAAGGCGCTGCGCCATGCGGCGCTCGGCCGCCCCTATCTGGCGTTGCGACGGATTGCGAAGCGGCTCCTCGGGAGACGCTAATTAGCTCCTCGGGATCGCGTTATAATATTGCGACGAGCCAATGACTTGGAAATACCAATGACTTGGAAACAAGTGCGGGTGGAACATGAACAAGAGAATCTTCGTTTGCCCAGCAACAACGGGCGAGTAAGCGGAGGTATGGTAGCGCCGCCTCAATGGTGCGCGGCAGGGCAATTTGATTTGCGCTCGTAATCCGTGGATTGTGCTGCGATGCTGCCGGATACCCGGCCGTAGACGAGGAGTGCCGCCGTGCTCGACACCACTACGGACTCGCCCCCTTCCCGCGAGCCGCAGACGCAAAAGCGCACGCCGTTCGAGCGCATCGCGCTCCTGCTGCAAGGCGGCGGTGCGCTCGGCGCCTACCAGGCGGGCGTCTACCAGGCGCTCGCGGAGGCTAATCTGCATCCCGACTGGGTCGCCGGCATTTCCATCGGCGCCATCAATTCGGCGATCATTGCGGGCAATCCGCCCGAGCGGCGGGTGGAGCGGTTGCGGGAATTCTGGGAGACCGTCAGCAAATCGCCGTTGGGCATTCCCTATTTCAAGACGATCGAAATCCCCAATGAGATGGCCCGCCGCTTCTGCAACCAGGCACGGGCCATGAACATTCTGCTGTTCGGGGCGCCGCATTTCTTCACGCCGCGCCTACCGCCCGCGACCGCGTTTCTGGGACCGGCCGCCACCGAGACGATCAGCTACTATGACACCGCGCCCTTGCGGGAGACGCTCGGGCGGCTGGTGGATTTCGACCGCATCAATGCGGGGGAGATGCGCTTCAGCGTCGGGGCGGTGAACATCCGCACCGGCAATTTCGCCTACTTCGATACCGAGACCGATCGCATCAGGCTCGCGCACGTCATCGCCAGCGGCTCGCTGCCGCCTGGTTTTCCGGCCACCGAAATCGACGGGGAATATTACTGGGACGGCGGGCTTGTCTCGAACACACCGCTGCAATGGGTGCTCAACAACCGTCCGCGGCGGGACACGCTCGCGTTTCAGGTCGACCTCTGGAGCGCGCGCGGCGAACTGCCGCGCGACATGGCCGAGGCCGAGGTCCGTCACAAGGAGATCGTCTATTCGAGCCGTACGCGCGCCGCGACCGACCAATACAAGGAAGCGCAAAAGCTGCGCGTCGCGATCACCAACGTTATCAAGCGGCTGCCCGCGGAGCTGCGCAACGATCCCGACGTGCAGGCGTTGGAGAAGGAGACCGACGAGAAGGTCTGCAACATCGTTCACCTGATCTACCGCGCGCGCAGCTACGAAGGCGTCGCCAAGGACTACGAATTCTCCCGCCGGACGATGGAAGAGCACTGGCAATCCGGCTACGACCATGCCGTGCGCAGCCTCCATCATCCGGAGGTGATGCAGCTTCCCGACCGGCGGGAGGGAGTTCGCACCTTCGACGTCATGCGGGAGGAGCGCGAAGCAATGGGCGAGCGCCGGGACTAACCGCAGGAGGCCTGTCATGAAGGAAGCCGACGTCAAGCGCCGCGCATTCGCCATGCCGCTGACCAGCCCGGCCTATCCGATTGGGCCTTATCGCTTCCACAATCGCGAGTTCCTCGTCATTACCTATCGGACCGACCCGGCGAAGCTGCGCGAACTCGTGCCCGAGCCGCTGCAAGTCGACGAGCCGCTGGTGAAGTTCGAGTTCATCCGCATGCCGGACTCGACCGGCTTCGGCGATTACACCGAGAGCGGTCAGGTCATTCCGGTGTCGCTCAACGGCCGCAAGGGCGGCTACAGCCACTGCATGTTTCTCGACGACCATCCGCCCATCGCCGGCGGGCGCGAGCTGTGGGGTTTTCCCAAGAAGCTTGCCAAGCCCACGCTGCGCGCGGAAATCGATACGCTCGTGGGCACGCTCGACTACGGGCCGGTGCGCATCGCCACCGGCACCATGGGCTACAAGCACAAGACGGCCGATCTCGCCGCCGTCAAGGCAGCGCTCGCGACGCCGAACTTCCTGCTTAAGATCATGCCGCATGTTGACGGCACGCCGCGCATTTGCGAACTGGTCGAATACAGTCTGCTGGACGTCGATCTCAAAGGCGCGTGGACGGGCCCCGCGGCGCTGACGCTGTTCTCGCATGCGCTCGCGCCGCTCGCCGAGCTGCCGGTGCTCGAGGTCGTCTCCGGTATCCATATCATCGCCGATCTCACGCTCGGTCTGGGCAAGGTCGTGCACGACTATCTGGCGTAGTGCTGCCCGCGCGAATCTCGGAATGGAGGCTACCCATGCGTTTGAAGGACAAGGTTGCGATCGTCACCGGCGCGGCGAGCGGCATCGGCAAGGAGATCGCCACGGTCTATGTGCGCGAGGGCGCCAAGGTGGCGATCGCCGACATCAATCAGGCGGCCGCCGACGCGGCCGCGCGCGAACTCGACGCATCCGGCAAGCGCGCCATCGGCGTCGCCATGGACGTAACCGACGAAAAGCAGGTGGACGACGGCACCGCCAAGGTAATTCAAACCTTCGGCACGCTTGACGTGCTGGTCAGCAATGCCGGCATCCAGATCGTCGATCCGCTGGTCAGTTTTGAATTCGCCAAGTGGAAGAAGCTCCTGGCGATTCACCTCGACGGCGCGTTCCTGACCACGCGGGCGGCGCTGCGGCAGATGTACAAGCAGCGCAGCGGCAGCGTGATCTACATGGGCTCGGTGCACTCGAAGGAGGCCTCGAAGCTCAAGGCGCCCTACGTCACCGCCAAGCACGGCCTGATCGGGCTCGCCAAGGTGGTCGCCAAGGAGGGCGCCGAATACGGCGTCCGCGCCAACGTGATCTGCCCGGGCTTCGTGCGCACGCCGCTGGTCGAAAAGCAGATTCCCGAGCAGGCCAAGGAGCTCAAGATCTCCGAGCAGGAGGTGATCAAGAACGTGATGCTCAAGGACACGGTCGACGGCGAATTCACCACCGTGCAGGACGTCGCCGAAACGGCGCTATTCTTGGCCTCGTTCGGCTCGAACGCGCTCACCGGGCAGTCGATCGTGGTGAGCCACGGCTGGTTCATGCAGTGAGCCGCACTCCTCCGCCATTTGAGTTGTCGCCCCCGCCTCCACGGCGACGAACGGAATAAGAGCTACGCGCCCTCGGCGAGGTCGTCGTCGTCGAGAATGCGCAGCGCCGCGCCCTCGATATCGTCGTACTGCCCGCTGCGCAACGACCACAGGAAGGCCGCGACGCCCGTCAGTCCGAGCCCCAGCGCCATCGGCACCAGATAGACGAGGACGTTCATGTCGGCACCATCCGCGAGACCGTCGCTTGCGCATCAACCGCCCGCGTCTCGTTCGGCGGTGCAGCGCGCTCGCGGCGCGCCCGCAATGCATTGAGCGTCACCAGCATCGAGGAAGCCGACATGGCGAGCGCCGCGATCAGCGGCGTGACGTAGCCCAAAATCGCGATCGGCACCGCGATGGCATTGTAGATCGCCGCAAGCCACAGGTTCTGCCACATCAGCCGGCGCGCCCGCCCGGCCACGATGGCCGCGTCGAGCACCGGCTTGAGCCGCTCGCCGAGGAAGACGGCATCGGCCTGCGCCTGCGTGATATGCGCAGCATCGATCGGCGACAGCGACACATGGGCGGCCGCGAGCGCGGGCGCATCGTTGAGGCCGTCGCCCACCATCAACACTCGGCGTCCCTTGGCCTTCAGCCTGTCGATGACGGCGATCTTCTCAACCGGCGTGAGCGCCGCCTTCCAATTCCGAATACCGAGCGAGATCGCAATCGGTTCGACCGCCGCCGGGCGATCGCCCGACAGGATCATGACCTCAAGGCCGCGCTGCTTCAGCGCCGCGACCACCGCCGCGGCGTCCGGACGCAATGTCTGCCGAATCGACAGCAGGACCGACCGTCCGGCATGCGAGAAGGCGATGACGGACGTGGCCGGGTCCCAATCCGCCAGCGCCTCGAGATCGGATATGCCGCAGAACTTGCGGCTGCCGAGACGCGCCTCGCTGCCGTCGATGCGCACGCGTACGCCCTGCCCCGGCTCCTCGACCGCGCCGTCATAAGGTGTCGGATCGCGCGCCTCGTGCGCGACGGCGCGCGCCAGCGGATGCCGGCTCGACAAAGCAAGCCGCGCCGCGCGTTCCAACTGGTCGGCGGGAATGGCCTCGACATTGACGATGCGCGGCTCGGGCAAGGTCAGCGTTCCGGTCTTGTCGAAAACGACCGTGTCCGCCTCGGCCAGCCGCTCGACCGCGTCGCCGGAGTTCAAAATTATGCCCGAGCGAAACATGGCGCCGGACGCCACCACTTGCACAGCCGGAATGGCAAGCGCGAGCGCGCAGGGACAGGTGATGATCAACACTGCGATCGCCGTGATGATCGAGTCGTGCAGCGAGGCACCGGCGATGAGCCAGCCGATCGCGGTCAACGCGGCGGTCGCGTGCACCATCGGCGCATAGAGGCGCGCGGCCCGGTCGGCAAGCCGCAGGTAGCGCGACTTGGTTGCGGCGGCCTTTTCCAGGAGACGCTCGACCTCGTCGATCAGGCTGCCCGCCCCGGCGGCCGTGACCCGCATCGTCAGTGCGCCGGAATAATTCACGCTGCCGGCATAGATCGGCATGTTGGGAGCGACCTGCTTATGCGCGGTCTCGCCGGTGATCAGGCTCTCGTCGATCTCGGAATTGCCGGAGATCACGACGCCGTCGGCCGGCACCTTCTCGCCCGGCCGCACCAGCAGGCGGTCGCCCGGCTTGAGCGCCGCGAGCGGAACCATGACGACCTCGCCGCCCCGCTCGAAGCGGTGCGCGACCTCGGCCTTGAGCGCGGCGAGGTTGCCGGCAATCGCACGGGTCTTGCGGCGCATGGCGTGATCGAGATAGCGGCCGCACAGCAGAAAGAACAGCAGCATCACGGCGGAATCGAAATAGACGTGCTCGGCGTGGCTTGCGGTCTCGACCACCGACATGCCGAGCGCCAGCAGCACGCCGAGCGAGATCGGCACGTCCATGTTGAGTTGCCGCGATCCGATCGCCCGCAGCGCGCTCTGGAAGAACGGCTGGCCCGCATAGGCGGCGGCCGGCAGCGCAATCAGCGCGGACAGCCAATGGAAAAAATCGCGCGTCTCCTGCGTCATGTCGGCGCTGCTGCCCGACCAGACCGAGACCGAGAGCAGCATGATGTTCATTGCGGCAAAGCCCGCGACCGCGAGGCATTTCATCAGCCAGCGCGCATATTTCGCCTCCTCGGTCTCGACGCGCTCGGGCTCGAACGGATGCGCCCGGTAGCCGATCCGCGCCAGCGCGCCGATCACGTCGGCTGGATCGAGTTCGCCCTCGCGCCAGTCGACCGTCAGGCGGCGATTGGTGAAATTGAGGCGCGCATCGACGACCCCCGGAATCTTCTTCAGACCGGTTTCGATCTTGCGGATGCAGCCGCCGCAATTAACGCCTTCAACGGCGAGATCGATATGCGCGATGCCGCGCTCGCCATGCCGCACGAAGACAGAAAAATCGGCGCTCTCGGCCATCAGCGTTTCTCGGAAAAGAAGACGCGATTGCGTGAGCGAAACATCACGGTACCGTTGCGTGACAGCTCGGTCACCAGCGTCCAATGGCCGAGGACTGGCTCGCCTCGGCCACGGAAGGTTCCCGCCATGCTCTCGTCGAGCGGCACGACCTTGTCGGCGCGCTGGTCGGTCGGATGCATGAGCCGCGCGGTGGCATCGAGCCCAGAAAGCGGGCGGTTATTGGCGTCATGTGCGGTGATTTCCACCAGCGTTGCCTCGGGCGAGGTCGAAACCTTGGCTTCGACCTGCCAATGCAGGGCGTCCTGCGCTTCGACGGCGGCGACTTCGCGGGTAAACGCCAGTCCGGCCTGATAGGCGTTATCGGTATCGACACCGCCGAAAGTCGAGATCGCCGCGCGGATCATGATGGCGTTGGCGCCGACAACCACCGCAAAGAAGGCGACGAGGCAGATCAGCACCGTCCGCCCCGTCAGCTCTTTCGGCCGCCGCCCACTCGCATCAGGTCGCTCGTTCGACCGCATGGCTTGCCTCACGGCCCGCGGAAATGGTCCGCCGCGGTCGCCTGCCGGCCGGACTTCACGTCGGTGAGGCGGAACGTCAGCGGAATGGAGGCGTTGGGCGGGAGCTTCTGATACGTGCTGACCAGCGCTCGCAATTCATAGGTCTGATCGGGACCCACCGCGATCATCACCGTCCGGCCGGTGGTGACGGCGTCTCCGATGACCTTGAGGTCGACATCGGTCAGGCCTTCGACCGTGAGCGCAAATTCACGGGTTTCCAGCGACTTGTTGAGGATACGTACGGTGAAACCGTTGCGGATTTCGCCGTCCGACAGACGCACATACATCGGGTTGCGGTCGTGGATCACGCTGATCGCCTCGATCTGGCGCGTCGCCAGCGAGTACAGCATGATCGCGCTCACCGCCGCAATGATCGCAGCGTATAGGATGGTACGCAGGCGCACGATCTTGACGACCGGCGGCTGTCCGCTCTGCCGGCGCTTGATGTTGAGGTCGGTATCGTAGGCAATCAGCCGCGCAGGTCGGCCGATCTTCGCCATCACGCCGTCGCAGGCGTCGATGCAAAGGCCGCACTGGATGCAGCCGAGATTGGGGCCGCCGCGGATGTCGATGCCGGTCGGGCAGACATAGACGCACTGGTAGCAATCGACGCAATCGCCGGCCGGCTTGCCCTGCTCGCGCAGCGCGGCGCTACGCTTGACGGAGCCGCGCGGCTCGCCGCGATCGTAGCGGTAGGTGACGTTAAGCGCGTATTCGTCGGTGAGCGCGGCCTGAATGCGCGGCCACGGACACATGTAGAGGCAAACCTGCTCGCGCATCAGTCCGGCAAACGAGTAAGTCGTGACCGTGAGAATGCCGATCCACATATAGGCGATAAACGGCGCCTCAAACGTCGCCAGATCCTTCACCAGCGTCGGCGCATCGGCGAAATAGAGCACCCACGCGCCGCCCGTCCACCAAGCGACCATCAGCCAGAGAAAATGCTTGAGCGCGGCACGCGCCACGCGTTCGGCCGTCCACGGTTGCTGATCGCGCAGCAGATGGAGGCGGCGGTCACCTTCCACCCAGCGCTCGATCGCCTGAAAGAGATCGGTCCACACCGTCTGCGGACAGAGATAGCCGCACCAGATGCGCCCGGCGACCGCGTTCATGAGGAACAGCCCCAGCGCGGCGATGATGAGCAGCCCGGTGAAGTAGTAGATTTCCTGCGGCCAGAGCTCGATAAAGAAAAAGTAGAAGCGCCGGTTGGGGAAATCGACCAGTACCGCCTGCGAGGGCGCATTCGGCCCGCGATCCCAGCGCACGAACGGCAGCAGGTAATACACGCCGAGGGTCGCAAACAGCACCGCCCACTTGATCCGCCGGAAGGTTCCGTGGACGCGCTGCGGGTAAATTTTCCGACGCGCGACGTAGAGCGGCCCCTCGTCGTCGGGCTCGGGCACGTTCACGCCCGCCGCCGGCGCCGGCGACTGCGAGGCCGCCGCCTCGGCCTCCTTCACGAGGTTGAGTAGCGCGGGCTGCCCTCCGCCGCCCTCGCACAGATCAAGCGCGATGTCGCGGCCCGAATGCATAGGCTACTTCTCTCCGCCGCCGAGCGTATAGACGTACACCGCAAGTGCCTTGATGGTAGCGTCGTCAAGCCGCCCGGCCCAGGCCGGCATGATGCCGCCCCGACCGTTCCACAACCCCTCGACCATCGTCGCCTTGCTCGGACCGTAGAGCCACACGGCATCGGTCAGGTTCGGCGCGCCGGTATCGCGCGTTCCTTTGCCGTCGTCGCCATGACAGACCGCGCAGGTATCGGCGAAGATCTTCTTGCCCGCGGCCGGATCAGCCTTGGGATCGACCGGCAGGCCGGCCAGCGAACGGACATATTCCACGACAGTCTCGATGTCGGGGCGCTTGAGGATGCCCTCGCGCCCGAACGCCGGCATGGCGGGCCCCTGCCGGGTGTCCGGGTCGGCTGAACGAACGCCGTGACGAACGGTCTGCGCGATATCCTCGATCTTGCCGCCCCAGAGCCAGTCATCGTCGTTCAGGTTTGGGTAGCCCTTGGCGCCGCCCGCGCCCTGGCCGTGGCAGGCCGCACAGTTTTCCGCAAAGGCGGAGCGGCCTTGCGCGCGGGCAAAGGCGAGGAGCTGCGGATCGGCCAGGATTTCCTGCAACGAGGCCGATGCGAGCCGGCCAACCATCGGCCCGCGCTGCGCCTTGAGCGCATCGAGATCGGAGACGATGGCTTCGCGCGTGTACCAGTGGAAAATTCCAGTCGTTGCGGACGATACCAGGGGCCACGCCGGATAGGCGATCCAATAGCCGACCGCCCAAATGATGGTCGCGTAGAACATCCAGAGCCACCAGCGCGGCAAGGGCGTGTTGAGCTCCTGGATGCCGTCCCACATGTGGCCGGTCGTTGTGGTGCCGGTGAAGTCGTCAACGGCGCCCGCTTTTTCAGGCAAGGTTTCGTTGGCCATGTCAGTCCTCACGCAGCGGAATGCGGGCGGCCTCGTCGAAGTGGCGCTGGCGTGAGGGCCAGAGCGCATAAACGAGCACGATGAGGAAGACCGCGACGAAATAGACCAGGCCCCAGGTCTGGGCAAACTCGGCGAGCGTGCGATAGGTCGAATCCATGATCGTTCTCCCTAGCGAATGTTCGCCTTGTCGTTGTAGAGCTTGAAATCGACGAGCGTACCCAGCACTTGCAGGTAGGCGATCAGCGCGTCGGCTTCGGTGACGCGGGCCGGATCGCCGTCATAGTCGCGCACCTGCGCCTTCGGATAGCGCTTCGTGAGGGCGTCGGCTTCCGGCGCGTCGGCCAGCGCCTGCGTTTTCGCATCCGCCTGCGCATTGGCGATCATCTCGGCGTTGTAGGGGACGCCGAGCGCCGCCTGCACCCTCAAATCATCGTCGATGTACGAGAAATCGAGGTCGGTCTTGGCGAGCCAGGGATAGGCCGGCATCACGGTCCCGGGCACCACCGATTTCGGCTCCCGCAGGTGATCGCGATGCCAGTCGTCGGAATACTTGCCGCCGACCCGCGCGAGATCGGGACCGGTGCGCTTGGAACCCCACTGGAACGGCCGGTCGTACATGCTCTCGGCCGCCAGCGAATAGTGACCGTAGCGCTCGACCTCGTCGCGCAGCGACCGAATCATCTGTGAATGACAATTGTAGCAGCCTTCGCGCACATAGATGTTGCGGCCGGCCAGCTCGAGCGGCGTGTACGGCCGCATGCCGTCGACCGTCTCGATCGTGTTCTTGAGGTAGAACAGCGGCGTGATCTGCACCAAACCGCCGATCGAAATCACGATCAAGATGCCGATCACGAGAATGATCGAGTTCTTCTCGAAGATCTGATGTCTCTGCCAGAGCGACATCGCGTCCTCCCTCACTCTGCCGGCGCCAGGACCGGCTGGCCCAGCGGAGCGACCGCTTCACGCGGATACACGGTGCGCCACAGGTTCCACGCCATGATCAGCGCGCCGGCGAGGAACAGTGCGCCGCCGAGCGCCCGGATGATGTAGAACGGGTGCATGGCTTCGACCGTCTCGATGAACGAATATTCGAGGAAGCCGAGCTTGGTGTAGGCGCGCCACATCAGACCCTGCAGGATGCCCGACACCCACATCGCCGAGATATAGAGCACGATGCCGATGGTCGAGATCCAGAAGTGCCAGTTGACGAGCTTGAGCGAATAGAGCGGCCGGTTCCACATCCAGGGCACGAGGCAGTAGATCGCGCCGAACGAGACGTAGGCGACCCAGCCGAGCGCGCCGGAATGTACGTGACCGATAGTCCAGTCGGTGTAATGGGAGAGCGAGTTGACCGCCTTTACGGACATCAGCGGGCCCTCAAACGTTGCCATGCCGTAGAACGCGACCGACACCACCAGCATGCGCAGCACCGGGTCGGTGCGCAGCTTGTCCCAGGCGCCCGACAGCGTCATCAGCCCGTTGATCATGCCGCCCCAGGACGGCATCCACAGCATGATCGAGAACGTCATGCCGAGCGTCTGCGCCCAATCGGGCAGCGCCGTGTAGTGGAGATGGTGCGGCCCCGCCCAGATGTAGAGGAAGATCAGCGCCCAGAAATGGATGATGGACAGGCGGTAACTATAGATCGGCCGCTCCGCGCGCTTGGGAATGAAGTAGTACATGAGCGCGAGGAACCCGGCGGTCAGGAAGAAGCCGACCGCGTTGTGGCCGTACCACCATTGCACCATGGCATCCTGTACGCCCGCCCAGACGATGTAGGACTTCGGCGAATAGATCGAGACCGGGACCGCGGGGTTATTGCCGAGGTGTAACACGGCGATGGTCAGGATGAACGCGAGGTAGAACCAGTTCGCCACATAGATGTGCGGCTCGCTGCGCCGCATGATGGTGCCGAGATAGACCAAAAAATAGGTGACCCACACCACCGTGAGCCAGAGATCGGCGTACCATTCGGGCTCGGCGTATTCCTTGGATTGCGTGATGCCCAGGATGTAGCCGGTGCCGGCGATGACGATGAAGAAGTTGTAGCCGAGAACGACAAACCATGGCGCGATGTCGCCGACGAGGCGCGCCCGGCAGGTTCGCTGCACCACGTAGAACGATGTCGCAATCAGCACATTGCCGCCGAAGGCGAAGATCACGGCCGATGTGTGCAACGGGCGAATGCGGCCGAAGGTAATCCACGGCAGATCGAAATTGAGTACCGGGAAAGCGAGTTCCAGCGCGGCCCAGAGCCCGACCGTAAAGCCCGCGATCCCCCAGAATACAGCGGCCACGGTTGCGAATTTCACCGGGCCAAAATTGTAATTGGGCTTGCCGTCGATGGTGAGTTGCGGCAGTTCCGCGCCGCGCCCATAGTAGCGGTTCACGATCACAAAGACGACCGCCACGCTGGCCGCAGCCGACAGATAGGCGTGGAAGGCATATTCCGGCGTACGGGCATTCGCCGCGACGATCAGCGTCGCGACCGCGAGCGCTGCGAATGCGAGGGCGGTCCCACCCTCGCCAATGGTCATGCACTTGCGTGCGGCGATCGATTGCGTCATGTCCTCAGTCCCTTATCGCGGCATTGCTTATTTGCCGACGCTGCCACCATGGTGCGGTGCAATAATCTCAATTTTGACAAAGATCAAATCGCACCGGCGCGCGGGACCAAGCTCCGTCAACGCTCCAGCGTCTGCAGATAGGCGATCACGTCGTTGATCTGATCGGCATCGAGCCGGAACTGCGGCATGGTGGGATGGGTGGCGGTGATCCCCTCAGCCAGCCGCCGTCGCAGGGTCTCGATCGGGAACTGGCGGTGCAGTTCGCGAAACGGCGGCGCGATCTTGAGCGGGCTTTCGCTGACCGCGTCGATCGCGTGGCATTGCGCGCAATGCACGCGGACAAAAGTCAAGCCGCGCTGCGCCGCAGGCGACTGCTGCGCGAGGGAGAACTGGACGGGATAAAGAAGACAAGCCGCTGCGAGTACAATTGCCGGCCACCCGTGACGAACGCAGGCGGCAACCGCGGCTGTCGTCCGTCGCATTGAAGATGCATGCAGCAACATCGGATCACCTTCCTCCTGCCTTGGAGGGATCGAGTGTCATCGTGTTTGGGCAGAATTCAGACCACGGCGAACGGCTGTTCGCTCAAAGGCTATTATTACATTTCCGGGAACTTGTACACGTTGTACGGACGTGTATCGTGATGCACCCGCATTTCTTGAATTTGCTTGTTATTGTCGCGCACTGCTCCGTTCAGCTTGATGACGCGGCCCGACGTGGTGAGGCGCGTCATCATGTCCGGCTGCTCGGGCCACTTGCCCGCAAGCGGCTCGCCAGCTCCGGCATCGCGCGCGCTTTGCGCGCGGCTGTCGTCAGGCCCGGCCGTCAAAGGCGCGCCCGCTCCGCGCAGCTTACGAAGCCAGCGCGCCAAGCTCTTGAATGGGGTCAGCACAGTGGACATCGCGCTCAAGCGTTCAATCGCCCCAAGGCGGCCCGGTTGCGCAGCACGACCTGCCGGAAACTCGGCAACTCGATCGCCGCGGTATTCTCAAGATGAGTCAGGGTGCGCGAGACTGTCTCGATCGTGAGCCCCAGATAGTCGGCGATGTCCTGGCGCGACATCGGAAGCTCGAAGGATTTTTCGCAGGACATCCGCGCGGCCATCTCCAGGAGGAAGCTCGCGACGCGTTCCTGCGCGGTCTTGATCAGCAGCAGAATATGATCCTGCACCCGCTTCAATTCCTGGCCGGTCAGCGTCCACAATTGCCGAGCCACCTCATTATCGCGCGAAGCAAGCGAGACGACGGTGCTGCGCTTGATGATCAGGATGTTCGAGTCGACAATGGCTTCGGCGGAGAACGTGTGTTCCTCGCCCATTTCGAGGCCGAACATGTCGCCGGGAAGATAGAACGCCCCGATCTGGCGCCGGCCATCGCTCAACACCTTGTAGGTGCGCACGGTACCGCTCAGCACCTTATAGAGGTACTCGGCAGGCTCGTTTTCACCGTAGATCTCGGCGTTCCGCCCAAACGGCATGGCGACGCCCATAAGCTCGATCGAGCCATGCATCCCTCGGCCGGCAGGCTGCGGGGTAACCGTCGTAACCGGCTGCCTGCGAACACCCTTGCCAACCGCTGTCTGTGTCAACATGGCTCGATTCCTCTGCTATGATTTTCAGTATGGATATCGCGTGAGGACCGACCGAAAAATTCAGATAATGACCCTAGGGAGAATCCCTGATACCCGCGGGCCCACGCCCGGGCTCCATGGCGGCCAAAGGGCACTCTGACGGCGGAATCTGGGCGGAGAACGATGAGCAACCTCGCTTTGCAGCCGAGCGAAGGAGCCGCGCCCGGCCGGTGGAACCGACGGTGGCTTGCGATGCGGCAAGGCCCGACGATCTACGCCTTGTCTTTGCTGCTGGTGGCGCTTGCGTTGATCCTGCGGTTCCTGGTGGTGCCCCCGCTTGCGGGCCAGGCGTTGTACCTGTTCCTTGTTCCCCCGGTACTGATCGCCGGGATCATCGGGGGACTGGGCCCGGGGCTCCTGACCACGGCCGTAAGCCTGTTCTTGCACCTTTACACCACGGGAGAATTTCAAAACCTGTTCGATCCCCGGACGCCGTTTTTCGGCGCCGAACTAATGCGGGCCATTATTTTTGTCCTATTGGGCGTGGGAATTGCCTGGTTCGGCGAACGCCATCGCAGGACCCGTCTGCAATCTGCTGCCCGGGAGGCGCACCTCGAATCGATTCTCGCCACCGTACCGGACGCCATGATCGTCATCGACGAGCATGGTATCATGCGGCTGTTCAGCGTCGCCGCCGAGCGCTTGTTCGGCTATACTTCGAGCGAGGTCCTGGGCAAGAACATCATGATGATGATGCCCTCGCCCTACCGCGAAAATCACGACGCCTATCTCGAACGCTATCTGCGTACCGGCGAGCGGCGCATCATTGGTATCGGCCGCGTTGTCGTGGGCGAGCGCAAGGATGGCTCGACCTTCCCGATGGAGCTCGCGGTCGGCGAGATGAAATCGGGGACCCAGCGCTTCTTCACCGGGTTCATTCGCGATCTGACCGAGCGGCAAAAAACCGAGGCGCGGCTGCAGGAGTTGCAGTCCGAGCTGGTGCATATTTCGCGCCTGACCGCCATGGGCGAAATGGCTTCCACGCTGGCGCACGAGCTCAATCAGCCGCTGTCGGCGATCGCTAATTACATGAAGGGGTCGCGCCGCCTGCTGGAAGGCAACACGGACGAGCGCGCCGCCCTGATGCGCGACGCCATCGACAAGGCCGCCGAACAGGCGCTGCGGGCCGGGCAGATCATTCGCCGGCTGCGCGATTTCGTCGCCCGCGGCGAAAGCGAGCATCGCGTCGAGACCGTCAAGAAGCTGGTTGAGGAAGCAAGCGCTCTCGCGCTCGTGGGCGTCAAGGATCAGGGGGTTCGCGTCCAGTTCCAGTTTGATCCGGCCGTCGACCTCGTTCTGGCCGACAAGGTGCAGGTTCAGCAGGTGCTGCTCAATCTCATCCGAAATGCGGTCGAAGCTATGGATGCCGCCCGCAAGCGCGAGCTGATCGTCTCGACCGCCGCGGCCGAGAATGACATGGTTATGTTCGCGGTATCCGATACCGGCTCGGGCATTTCACCCGAGGTGGCATCGCAACTGTTTCAGCCATTCGTCACGAGCAAGCGCCACGGCATGGGGGTAGGCCTGTCGATCTCGCGCACCATCATCGAGGCGCACGGCGGCCAGATCTGGTGCGAGCCCAATCCGGCGGGAGGCACCATTTTTCGCTTTACGCTTCGCAAGGTGAACAAACATGACATCGGAGACAGCGTCTAAGCCCATTGTCCACGTGATCGACGACGACGCGGCGGTGCGAGATTCGCTCGCTTTCCTGCTGCGCTCCGCGCAGATTGAAGTGACCACCTACGAGAGCGCGGTCGCGTTCCTGCGCGGTAAGCTGCCGGAGGGACCGGGCTGCATCGTAACCGACGTCCGGATGCCGGAGATCGGCGGCATCGAACTGCTGCAACGGCTGCGCGACCGCAACGTATCGATGCCGGTCATCGTGATCACCGGCCATGGCGACGTTCCGCTCGCCGTGGAGGCGATGAAGCTCGGGGCGGCGGATTTCCTCGAAAAGCCCTTCCCCGACGAATCCCTTCTTGAGGCTGTACACGCCGCACTTGCATCGGAGGAGACCAGCAGCAAGCGTAGCGTCGAGTTGGCCGCCATCAACGAGAAACTTGCGTCGCTTTCGAACCGCGAACGCCAGGTCCTGGAGGGGCTCGTCAGCGGCAATCCCAACAAGGCGATCGCCTATGACCTCGACATCAGCCCCAGGACGGTCGAAATCTACCGCGCAAACCTGATGACCAAGATGAATGCTTCGAGCCTGTCGGACCTGGTGCGCATGGCCCTGCTTGCGGGCGTCCTCGATCACGGCAAAACCGGATGATTTGACACGGCAGCCCGCAATCTGCCGGCGAGTTGTCAAGCGCCCCCGTAGCTTGAGTTAGATCAAGGCATTGCATGCTGCCTTGCGACCTAATGCCACCCGCCCAGGGTGAGGCCGCCGGCAACAATGACGGAAACAAATCGCGGCTTGAGAATGCGAGTCGGAATGGTGGGTATCGTCGATGACGATCCCGCAGTTCGCAACTCGCTCAAATTTTCGCTCGAACTCGAAGGCTTCGCGGTCGGCGCCTACGAGAGCGCCGCCGAACTCTTGCACGACGGCGATTTCTCTCGATTCCATTGCCTGGTCATCGATCAGAACATGCCGCGGATGAGCGGGCTTGAGCTGGTCGACAAGCTGCACGAGCTGAAGGTTTCCGCGCCGATCATCCTGATTACCACCGACCCGCCTAAGGCCTTGATCGCCCGCGCGAACCGGGCGGGCGTGCCCATCGTCGAAAAGCCACTGTTGGGGAATACCTTGCTGGACAAGATCCAGGAGGCCATTGCCTCCCGGGGCCCGCCGGCAGTGAACTGAACAAATGCAGCCCAACCCTGCGGCTTTCCTTGCCGCCATCACAGTTGCGACATTTGCGGTTGTGATCCCGACGACGGCCGAAGATGCGGCGGCCGTGCAAACGCGCGGCGAGGCCCTGCTCGCCAAGAACTGCGCGCGTTGTCATTCCGTCGGCCGCACCGGCACAAGCCCGCATGCCGATGCGCCGCCGTTCCGGACGCTGTCGCGCAAATACCCGATCGAGAGCCTGGCGGAGTCACTCGCCGAAGGGCTCTTCACCGGGCACCCGGACATGCCGGAATTCACGTTTGAAGCCGACGAGGTCGGCGCCATTATCGCCTTTCTCGAATCGATCCAGGAGCGCTGACCCAGCCCCGACGCATCGCGCTTTGGGGCACGGCTCGAACGTAGCGGCGGCATCGAGTATTCCGAAGTCGCAGTAATAACGAGTTGAGAACGCCGCTGATTGCGATCATGGCGCTTGATTTCGTGATACCAATTGCCGCAATCGCATTGTTCGGACGCGGCATCTGACGCAGGTTGACGCAGATCAACGGAGGATGGCGTTGGTCACTTTAGAGTTCGTTTGAGGCTGTCCGGTTCAAGTCATACATGGGATGCATCATGATCAAGGACATCGTCGTCAATCTTACGGTCGGCGCTCAGCGCGACGTCGCCGCGGACTTTGCCATGTCGGTAGCGCGTACGTTCGAAGCGCATGTCGCAGCCGTCAGCTTTTGCTATGAAGTGGTGGTTCCGGGCAGCATATTCGGCAGCGTCGCCACGAGCCTGATCCAGGCGCAGCGTGCCGAGAACGAGAACGCGGCCAAATCCGCGATAGCCAAATTTGAAGAGGCTGCGCGCCTCGCCGCCGTTTCTTCCGAGTCCCGCCTGATCGATGCAAGCCTGGTCGACGCGGTCGACATGTTCGGACGCATTGCGCGCCGCTACGATCTCTCCGTCGTCGCGCAAGCCGAGCCGGATGCTCCTCCCGGCCGCGACATGATCATCGAGGCCGCGCTGTTTCAGTCGGGCCGCCCGGTCATCATCGTGCCCTACATTCAGAAGGACGCGCTCAAGCTCGGCCGGGTCACCGTGTGCTGGGACGGCAGCCGCAACGCGGCGCGGGCCGTCGCCGACGCCTTGCCGTTGTTGGCGCGCGCTGGCTCGGTCGAAGTCATCGTGGTGGCGCGCGCGCGCGGCAAGAGCAACGAGCTTGCGGGCGCCGACATTGCGCATCACCTCGCCCGGCACGGCCTGAAGGTCAATCTCGCCGAGCTGGTGGCAGAGGATATCGACGTTCCCAACACCATTCTCTCCCACGCCGCCGACGCCGGCACTGATTTCATCGTTATGGGCGGCTACGGACATTCGCGGTGGCGGGAGTTCGTTCTGGGCGGCGCAACGCGCGGCATCTTGAACTCGATGACGGTGCCGGTCCTGATGTCCCATTAGGCCAAGCCGTACCGGGCGCGCCGCGTCCGATTGCCATGGCCGAGCATACGACGCCCAGGCGCGAGCGGTGGTCCGGGCGCTTCGGCTTCATCTGCGCGAATATCGCCTCCGCGGTCGGGCTGGGCAGCATCTGGAAGTTTCCCTACGAGGTCGGCTCGAACGGCGGAAGCGCCTTCGTGTTCTGCTACCTCATCGGCGCGGCATTCATCGTTTTCCCGCTCATGCTGGCCGAATTTGCGCTCGGCCGGCGCGGCCGCTCCGACGCCATTGGCAGCATTCAGAAGCTGGCCTCCGCCGCCGATGCCTCGCGCGGCTGGGCCGTGTTCGGTGCGATCGGGGTCGCCGCAGGCTTCCTGATCCTGAGCTTCTACTCGGTGATCGGCGGATGGGCGATCGCCTACCTGGTCGAGACGTTGTGGAGCGGGTTGCCGGCCGCCAATGTCGAAGCCACGCAAGCCCGCTTCGACGACCTGCTTGCCTCTCCGCTCAAGCTCGTGCTGAATCATTCCATCTTCATGGCGGCCGCCTGCGCGATCGTCGCGCGCGGAATCGCTGCCGGCATCGAGGAAGTTTCGAAATTCCTGATGCCGTTACTTGCCGTGCTGGTTGCCGGGCTTGCGATCTTCGCGGCGTTCGTCGGGGATTTCGCCAAGGCCGTGCATTTCATGGTCGCATTCGACCCGGCCCAGATCGGTCCGCACGTGGCGATCGAGGCGCTCGGGCTTGGATTCTTTTCGATCGGGGTCGGCTTCTGCATCATGTTGACCTACGCCGCCTACTCGGGCGCCCGGATCAATCTACGCGAAGTCGCCATTGTGACCGTCGTCAGCGACACGGTGATCTCCTTCCTGGCGGGCTTTGCCATCTTCCCGCTGGTGTTCGCCGAACATCTCGATCCGTCGAGCGGGCCCGGGCTGATATTCACGACGCTGCCCGTTGCCTTTGCCCGCATGCCGCTCGGAACGCTCGCCGCGGCAGCGTTCTTTGCATTGCTGATTGTTGCCGCGCTTGGTTCGGCGATCTCATTCGTCGAACTGTCCGTCGCACCGCTGCGCAACGCGCTGCGCTGGTCGCGGCCTCGGGCAAGCCTTCTGTGCGGCCTGGCTTGCTGGGCCTTGGGCCTTCCGAGCCTCCTGTCATTCAACCTATGGTCAAGCTGGTATCCCCTGTCGATGTTCGGATCGCTTGCCAAGGCGACGTTTTACGATCTGATCGATCATCTGACGTCAAACATGATGCTCCCCCTCGCCGGATTTGGCTTGGCGATCTTCGTCGGCTGGGTGCTCCCGGCGCCCATCCTGCGCGACGAGCTCAAGCTTTCGCCGCGTAAACTTACAGTATTGCGCTGGCTTCTGCGCTATGTCGTTCCGCTCGGAATTGCCGGGGCCGCGCTGGCGCCTCTTCTCTAGTGTATCGATTCCGTAAAACCAATCAGATCGGCTGGACTGACGCAACACCGGCCTCATGCTGAGGAACATCGCTGCAAGCCAAGAGCTTGCAGCGATGTGTCTCGAAGGATGGCCGCGGCACGAGTATTCTTATGGCGTCCTTCGAGACGGCGCGCGCTCGAGAAGCGCGCGCCTCCTCAGGACGAGGACTTACCTTGATATGATTCGAACCTCGGAAACGCTGTACTAGTCGGCGGATTTTACACCAGAATTGCAGCGAGTCTTTCGCAGGAATTCAGTTGCTGGTTGTCCCTTTGGTTCCAGTCGCAAACAGGTGCGCTACAAAAGATGCAAGCGTCGCAACCGGGACACGGCGGGGCGGCCTGCTTTTTCTTCCCTCTGCCCCTTCACATTTATCGGCGCGGTTTGATCTAGCTCAAATCCCGATGTGGCGGATTTTCCGATGCTTCCACATCAAGGGGGAGACAGACCGCCGTGCCAACAGACATTGCCCTCAGGCTATTTGCCATTGTCGTCCCATTTGTCATTTTTGCAACGGTGCTGGCGTGTGTTCAAAGCCGTGCCGGTTAGACGATTGTCGCATTAGGCGCCGCGGGGTCATATGAGCCAAATCCCCCAGTCGTCCGCCAAAAACCAACCTCCGCTCTGCCCCTCTTGCGGTCAGCCGATGACGTTCGCGAGGACCGTTCCGCGCCTCGGACCGCTTCCCGAGTTGCGCACCTTTCATTGCTTGACCTGCGGAGAAGTCGCCACAATTCCCGTCGAGGATTGATCCTGTGGAGCCGCCCGGCCCGGTCGGCAGACTCTGGAAGTGCGCGCGTCGGAACATCAAGTTTCCGTCATGGAGCAGGCGTCCAAGCCACACCGCGTGGTCGGGCGCCAAGCAAGCTTGGAGATACGATCATGAAAACACTCGTCCTGGTGACCGCAGCGGCGCTCGCGCTCGCGTCCGTCACCGCCTACTCGCAAACTCAACAGCAGCATTCCCATCCCGAGCAGAACGGGCCCGCACAAACCCCGCCCACGCAAGGCGACCGCGACCGCGGCGGTCCACCGACGATGCAGGGCGGCATGATGCAGGGCGGCATGAGGGGCGGCATGCCGGGGATGCATCAAGGAATGCAGGGAATGCACCACGGAATGATGGGCGCAATGCACGGCATGGGACGCCACTCCGCCATGCCGAGAGGCGACAACAGTCCGTCGAGTCTCGCATTCTATGGCATCAATATGAAGATGCATGATGGGATGGACATCACGTTCACCGGCAACGCGGATGTCGATTTCGTCGCCGGGATGATCCCGCATCATCAAGGCGCAATCGACATGGCCAAGACCGTGTTGGCCTTCGGCAAGGATCCCGAAGTGAAGAAACTTGCAGAGCAGATCATCAAGGCGCAGGAAAGTGAGCTCGCCTTGTTGACCGAATGGCTCAAGAAGAACCGGCCATAGGCGCGCTCCAGCGGCGAACCGGCGGGACGCAAGCCGTGTGTCGCGCCGGCATTCCCGTCTCGGCGGACGCTGTACAATCGTGCCCACTTGATCTGTATCATGCATTACCATGCCGCCCCGCACCCATGCCGCGGCAAAGGATACGGGCGATGAGCTACCAGGCGTTGATGGTGCATCTCGATGTGGAGCGGGACTGCGAGCAGCGCGTGCAACTGGCGCTTGGCTTGGCGGATCATCTGCAAGCCGCGCTGATCGGCGTCGCCGGCCTGGCGCTGCGGCCGCGATTCGTGGCCGGCGGCGTCGCCGTTTACCGCGAGCCGGCGCGGGACGACCTGCGGCAAATATCCGCTGGCTTGAACGAGCTCGGCAAGCGCTTCCTGGCCAAGGGACAGCACCTCAAGCACATCGAGTGGCGCTGTGCGCTCGATTCCCCGTTCGAAGTTATCTCGCGCGAGGCGCGCGCCGCCGACCTCCTCATCGTCGGCCCCCGCCGGTCGGCCGGCGAGCTGCATGATCTGATCGACCCCGGCGCCGTGCTGTTGCGCGCCGGACGGCCGGTGCTGATTGCGCCCGACACCGGCGCACCGCTGCGCCTCCATCGCGTCGTCGTCGCCTGGAAGGACACGCGCGAATGCCGCCGCGCCGTGCGGGACGCCATCCCGCTGCTCCAGCAGGCCCAGGAGGTCCTGCTCCTGGAGGTTGGCGAGGAAGCCACCAGGAGCGAAGGCAAAAAGACGCTCGCCGACGTGCATCAATATCTCGCCCGTCACCGGGTCGCGGTCGTGGAAGAGAACTGGCGCCGCGCCAAGGGTCCGGCGGCGGCCGAAATTCTGCGCGTCGTCCAGGACGAGAAGGCCGACCTGATCGTGGCCGGCGGCTATGGCCGCACGCGGCTAGGCGAATGGATCTTTGGCGGCGTCACTCACGAGCTGTTGGCCCGCAGCCCTGTATGCTGCCTGCTGTCGCACTAAATCATGGCCCGCCAGGAAAGAGCGCAATCTCGTCCACTCGACGATCAGCCCGCGGGCTCGACCGAAGCCACCCGAAAGGTGTGCATCTCGCCTTCATCGTCGCGAATCGAAACGTACTCCCCCGGCGCGAAGGCATGCGCCGCGAAGCGGTATCCGGCTTCGTCGTCGTCGGTCCGGTCGACCTCGTAGTCGAAGATCCAGCGGGCGTGCTCCGCCCCGCCGGGCTTGTGGACCAGCCGCCCGACCTTGTCATCCTCGCCGTTCCAAAACCGCCGCACCCCGCAATGTGCACGATACTTCTGCCAAAGCTCCGGGTCGATATGGCCCTTGGCATCAAGCGGGGCCACGAACTCGTATCCGTGCTTGGCGGAGCCCGAGGGAAACTCCTTCGAACGTGCGAGATTGAGCCTGATGCGCTTGAGCAGGTGCGGCAACGTCATAGCACTGTCCTTCCTTTCACCTGGAATTGTCGAAGGAGACCGCGCGAAGTTCATTGATTTGCGTCAAAGAGCGTGGGCGACCGCCCGCTGTCATAAGGCAATAGAATTAACGAACAAGAATCCCGTCACTGGCGTTTATCAACGGCACCCATGTTTTGCGCGCGCAAGATCGTGTTAGATCAAGCGACAAAAGATGCAGGCGGTCTAATGAGCGCCACATCGCAGCATCGACGGAGCCGCGCATGTCGATCTATCGCCTGGAAAGGTTGCTGTCGCCTCGCTCGGTCGTGGTCGTTGGCGCAAGCCCGCGGGCAACCTCGCCCGGCCGCGCCATCCTGAAGAATCTCCGCGACGGCGGATTTCTGGGATTCATCGGCCTCGTCAATCCGCACTACGATGAGATCGAGGGGGTTCGCGCGGTCAAGTGCCTCGCCGACCTGCCGCAGCCGCCCGATCTCCTGGTCATTGCCGCTCCGCCGCCGGCCATTCCCGCTCTCCTCTCGGAGGCGGGCGCCAAGGGCGTGCCCGCCGCGGTCATCATCTCGGCGGGGCTCGGGCACGGCGCGGGCTCGCTGGCGGACGCATGCGAAAAAACCGCTCGCGCGGCCGGGCTGCGGCTTGTCGGCCCAAACTGTATCGGCGTGCTGGCGCCGCCGGCCAAGCTCAACGCGAGCTTCGCCACGCATATGCCACCGGCGGGCGATCTTGCGCTCGCCTCGCAGTCAGGAGCCGTCACGGCCGCTCTGGTCGAATGGTCGGCGGTGCACGGCATCGGCTTTTCCGGCATTGTTTCGCTGGGCGACCGGATCGACGTCGACTTCGGCGACCTGCTCGATTTTTTCGCGCTCGACCGGCGTACCCGCGCGATCCTGCTTTACGTCGAATCGATCAACAATACGCGTAAATTCATGTCGGCGGCGCGCGCGGCCGCCCGGATCAAGCCGGTGGTCGTGATCAAGTCCGGCCGCCACGCCATCGCCGCGCAGGCGGCGCAAACCCACACCGGCGCGCTGGCCGGCTCGGATGCGGTCTACGACGCGGCCTTCCGCCGCGCCGGTCTCTTGCGCGTCATCGACATGGACGAGCTGTTTGCCGCCGCCGAGACATTGGGACGCGTCAAGCCGTTCTCCGGCAAGCGGCTCGCGATCCTGACCAACGGTGGCGGGCTCGGGGTGCTGGCGGTCGACCGGCTCGCCGATCTCGGCGGTACGCTTGCCGGCCTGTCGGCCGAACTTGTGCAGAAGCTCGATGCCGCGCTGCCGCCGATCTGGTCGCGCAGCAATCCGGTCGACATTGCGGGCGATGCCGATGCCGCCCGCTATGCCACGGCCTTCGAGGCCCTGCTGCAAGATCCCGACAACGACGCCGTGCTGGTGATCAATGTGCCGACCGCGCTGGCGTCGGTCGAGGACGCGGCGCAGACGGTCGCAGGCATCGCGCAAGGCCATCGCGAGCAACAGGTGCGGCCGAAGCCGGTTTTTGCGCTTTGGGCAGGCAGCAGCGATCGCGTTACGCCAATCTTCGAGGCGGCCGGCGTCCCGAATTATCCGACTGAAACCGACGCGGTACGCGGCTTCATGCATCTCGTGCGCTACCACAAGGCGCTCGACGCGCTGATGGCGACGCCGGCTAGTCTGCCCGCCGACTTCAAGCCGGATGTTGCGGCGGCGCGCGCCATCGCCGCCGGCGTCTTGAAGAGCGGTCGATCATGGCTCAATCCGCTTGAAGTCACCGCGATGCTCGACGCCTATGCCATCCCCGTCACGCCCGCCGTGCTCGCGCGTAATGCCGACGAAGCGGCGGCCGCCGCCGCGCCATTCTTCGCGCAGGGTTTGACCGTGGTTGCCAAGATTCTCTCGCCCGACATCATCCACAAATCCGAGGTCGGCGGCGTACGGCTCAACCTGATCAGCGAACAGGCGGTGCGCGAGGCGGTCGCCGACATTCTGGCGCGCGCCCGCGCGGCACGTCCCGATGCGCGCCTCGACGGCGTCACCATTCACCCCATGATGCTGCGGCCGAAGGCGCGCGAGCTGATCGCCGGCATTGCCGACGATCCGACCTTCGGCCCGATCATCGTGTTCGGCTGCGGCGGCACC
>WBZO01002501.1_pt1 | contig 23738 bp, 19 predicted proteins | sample 5204261 | NCBI WGS metagenome assembly WBZO01 (sample SAMN12412400, study PRJNA552823) | activated sludge metagenome | isolation source: activated sludge from anammox sidestream of wastewater treatment plant... | place: USA: North Carolina | collected 2017-09 | reverse complement strand
TTCGCCTGGCTGGAAAAGAGCAGAAGATTATGGAAAAACTGCGAGCGTAAGCTCAACACCAGCTTGCAGTTCATTAATCTGGCCTTCCTGGCACTACTACTCAAAAGATCGTAAACAGGTTCTCAGAGATGCTTTTACGGCCTGAACAGAGTAAATTGCCAGCCAGCCTGTAAAAACAACCGGTATAAAAATGATAATTGTTCTTATTACTGGAGGTCAAGTTATGAAAATACTGCTTCACAGATCACCCCGTCACTGCGTGATCTTGATGACAACATTTATGAGTCTTGCAAGCGTGCAGCAAACCTGTTGACTGCCTGATCTTGCATGAACAGTTTCATATCCATTAGAATGAAAACGATTCTCATTAAATAATAATCAAACTTTTTCAGGGAGATATCGTGCCAGCCGATGAATTCATACTGCAGCAGAAAGTTCATGCCTTGTACAGCAACCACCGTAGCTGGTTACAGAGGTGGTTGTACCGCAAGTTGGGCAATGCCTGCGATGCTGCCGATCTGGTGCAAGACACATTCATCAGCGTGATCACCGGAGGTTACGCGAGCGACATTCGTGAGCCCAAACCTTTTCTTGCAACGATTGCCGGTCGGCTGGTTGCTCACCGCTGGCGTCGCAACCAGCTCGAAACGGCCTACCTCGAAGCCCTGGCAGCACTGCCTGTAGAGTTGATGCCTTCTCCCGAAGCACATGTGCTGGCGCTGGAAGCCTTGCTGGAAATCGATCGTGCACTCGATGGCCTGCCGGCCCGTGTCAAAGAAGCCTTTCTGCTCGCCCATCTGGAAGAACTCTCGTATGCACAGATCGCAGAGCGACTCAATGTATCGACCAGTTCGGTCAAACAGTACCTCACACGCGCCAACCGGCAGTGCCTGTTTGCCCTGTCAGTCTGAAACAGATTCAACCAGAGAAAAACAGTGTCCACTCCCGGTTCCACGCCCCCTCCCTCCCCGGTCACTGATCAGCCACACCCGCTACCTCTGGCCAATGGTCACCCGATCAGCGGTGCTACGGCGGATGCAGCTGCTCAGTGGCTGACGTTACTGATGTCGGGTGAAATGACCGATTCAGACTATCAATGCTGGCAACAATGGCGGGCGGCACATCCTGATCATGAACGCGCCTGGCAGCACATCGAAGCAGTGACCGCACGATTCAGAGAACTGCGACCTGCAGCAGCCTATAAAAGCCTGTCACCCCTTGCCAATCCCGCAAGTGCCGGCAAACCCGGATCGCCAGGCCGGCGCAAGGCAATGGGCACGCTGTTATGGCTGGGCACAGCAGGTGTCGGCAGCATGCTGGTATCACGTACACAGACCTGGCAGCAAACCGTTGCCGATTACCGTACCGGTACTGGCGAACAACGTGCGGTATACCTGGCCGACGGCACGCATATCATGCTCAATACGTACAGTGCAATCGACGTAGCCTTTGATGCACAGCACCGTACGATACGACTGATCACTGGCGATGTCCTCATTACCACCCACCCTGTGCATACGTTGATATCCGATCCGCGTCCCTTCATCATCGAAACGGCCGAAGGTCGCATTCGTGCACTCGGCACCCGCTTCACCGTCAGTCAGCGGGAGGGATTCACCCATGTCGCTGTACTCGAACAGACAATAGAGATTACCCCGGCTGCTGCACCTGGCCGGCAACACATACTTCCAGCCGGTCAGCAACTCTTCTTCACGCGCCACACTCTGAATGGCGCTACTTCCCTGGATAAACGAGCAACAGCCTGGACGCAGGGACAAATCATCGCCGATAACATTCGGCTGGGTGATTTCATTACTGATCTGGGACGCTACCGCACCGGCCTGCTGCGCTGCGACCCTGCTGTGGCCGAATTGCGTTTATCCGGGGTGTTCCCGCTGGATGATACGGATCGTATCCTGGAAACCCTGCCGAGCGTGCTGCCGGTACGGGTACGTCTGCGCACCCGCTACTGGGTCACGGTTGAGGCAGCGCCGTAGTAGGCCGCCTTCCAGCAGATAGATTAGGCGATGAGCAAGGATGCGACAACTTTGTTGCATGTAACATTTGTATTACGTATAGTGTTGCATGTAACGTATCAGGAGAACTTCGCATGGGAACCACGCACGTTAATGCTCGTGTTAAAAAACATCGTGACACACTACGCATGGCCGGATTACGTCCGGTACAAATTTGGGTGCCAGACACCCGCCGTCCGGATTTTGCAGAAGAATGCCGCCGTCAATGCCTTCTCGTAGCTCAGTCGGACAAAGCCGACACATCCATGCAACAGTTTATGGATGAAGCTCTGGCCGATAGTGATGGCTGGACGGAATGATACGCGGTGATCTCGTGACCATCACCATACAGGGCGATTTTGGTAAACCCAGACCAGCTTTGGTGATTCAGGCCAACCTGTTCAGTGAACACACCAGCGTGACGGTATTACCTGTCACCAGCATGCTGGTTGCTGCGCCGTTGCTACGTATCACTGTACAACCTGATGCCGAAAATGGCTTGCAAAAACCTTCGCAGGTGATGGTGGACAAGATCATAACGGTGAAACGCGACAAAGTAGGGCCGGTTTTCGGATGTATCGACCCGAATACTATGGTAGAGATTGAGCGTTGTCTGGCCCTATTCCTTGGAATAGCAAAATAATTGCCCGTCTGCCTGCGGCACAGGCAGGTGAATACCACCGGGCATGAAGCAGCCCGGTTCAGCCTCAGCCGTCTCCTATGCTTGAACACTCGTCTGGAATAGACGTATTTTAGTCCGGAGTGTTCCCGTTGGATGATACGGATCGTATCCTGGAAATCCTGTCGAGCGTGCTGCCGGTACGGGTACGTCTGCGCACCCGCTACTGGGTGATAGTGGAAGCAGCGCCATAGCGGGCTGCTGACTGGCGCCGGAGTAAATTTTGCGGTTGTCTTCAGATTAGCACGGTCACGTTCAAACCCTGGACACGCCGGAACGAGGCATCGCCCGTCAACAGCAGGTGCCGCGGCCCCAGCTGCAGGCAGCTTGCTGCCTGCAAAGCATCGGGAGTACGCAAGCCGTGTCGCACTCGAATCGCAGCAGCCAGTTCCACCACTTCACGACTCAGTTCCACCCACACCAAGTCCGGCCGTGCGAAAAAGGCATCAAATAGCGCCAGTGTGACAGTGTCATTGACCTTCATCGGCCCCACGCGGCATTCCAGCCACGACAGGCGGCTGACGGCCGCTTCGGCGTTGGGGTGCCGCCAGCTCGGCGCGTACGCGATCCGCGAAAGACGGGCTGCCTTCCAGCAGGTAGATCAGTGCACTGGCATCGAAAAAATGATCACCAGGCGCGCTCTTCGCCCAGGGCTGTGTCGATGTCCGCTTTGTCACGTGTGCCGACGGCGGACTGCGACAGCAACCACTGCAAGGCCGTCATGCTAGGACGAGTCTGCGACTGACCTCCGATGAGGCGCTGGTAGTCCTCTTCGGACAGCACGACAGCGGCCAGCTTGTTGCGCTTGACGATGTGTACTGGACCGCGCCGCAGGCTCTCCTCAATGGCGGCCATGCCACGGCGCTTGATCTCAGCAGTAGTCAGGGTGTTAGTCATGGCGAATCCAATTCAGTACCGATATTTTTCCAATAGTACTGTTTTCAACCCAAATAATCCATTTGATGGCTCCCATGCTCCGGCGGCCAGTATGCCCCCTGGAGTGGGGTGGAGTGGACTAAATTCCCACGCTGGAACATGGGAACGATCAAGAATTTTTGTGATTTCCTCTGCCCGATTCTGATTTTCGCGGCACCTGCTCTATAAGGAGCTTCTAAAAAACATTAGATGGCAACACAGATTGTTTTACAGAGGCTCCGCAGAAGCTTTATTGATCCGTTGACTTCTTGAGGAGTAAGGTATGCCATTCGACCGACGCCACGCCGCGCGCCGATTCATCCAGCCATGCTGTCAGGGACAGCAGCAACCCCGGCCTTTTTCATTTCTGCCCATGCGTCCCCTGGCACAGATAGTCGCCCTCCTCTCAGGGGGATTCATACTATCTGTCGGCCTGCCAGATCCGGCAATTGCTCAGATCGTGGCTCAAGCCCCCGTGGATAGCCAAACATCCACTGCACGCCAGTACTACAACATTCCAGCCGGCCCGCTGGCCCCTGCCCTGCGCAGCCTGGCCAGTTCGGCAGGACTGCTGCTCACTTTTACGGAAGATCAGATCAGCGGCAAAACTACCGGTGGTTTACGGGGGCAATACACTGTGCAGGAAGCACTCGCACTGTTGCTTGGAAATAGCGGATTACAAGTCACACGGCTGGCCAACGGCAGTTATGTCGTACAGAAAATGAGCACGACCGGATCCTCCCCGGCCAATGTCACCCTGCCCCTCATGACAGTCAGTACAACTTCACTGAAACAGGGCACAGCGGAAGAAGGCTACCTAGTTAGTAATGTTAGTGGAGTTGGTTTATGGGATGAACGCAGCCTGCGCGATACTCCCTATTCAATGAGTGTCGTGCCTTCCGATCTGATCGAAAATGTTAACGCTCAGAACATGGGACAGATCTTCAAAATGAACCCCTTGACCCAGGAACCACCTATTCAGAATTTTACCGGTGTACCTATGGTCGTCATGCGCGGGTTTTATTCGTCCAACCCGGTTTATGATGGCATACCCGTTGCCCTTGGGAACGGCTCCGCCGTATCTGTCATCGAAATCGATCGGGTTGAAATTCTCAGCGGAACATCTGGTTTTCTCTATGGCGGCGGCAGAGTAGGCGGAGCGATAAATTATGTAACCAAAAACTCTACTGATATCCCACTCAGAAGGCTGACATTCGGTAACTACGGTGGAACACAGTTTTATGGCCATGCTGATATCAGTGGAAAATTCGATGATCGGGGCCGCTTCGGTTACCGAGCCAATCTGCTCTATCAGGGGGGAGATACCGCCATCGGTGAGCCGGTAAAACAGAAAGTCGCCAACATTGCCTTGGACTGGCGCATTACCGATACCCTCTATGCTGATGTCAAATATACCTATAACGACTACAGCAAAGAGGCAACACAGCCTACGTTCTTTTTGACAGAAAGAACTTCTATCGATACCAGCAAACGCTATTCTCCCAAGTGGGCATCTAATGACCTGGAAAGTCACAAGGCTTACACCAGCCTGCGCTGGGATCCAAGCAAATATTTCACTCTCAGAAGTGCGTTTTTCTATCAGCATACCAACATGAGAACCCATCAGATATATTTAAACGAGCAAGTGGACAGAACCTTTATTCCTAGAATGTTAAACGCTCCGTGGGAAAAGCATGAAAATTATGGGGGTTATATCTACCTGGATACGCGATTTTCAACGTTTGCTGTCGACCATAAACTGACCTTGGGCTATTCCTCTACCTATTATGAATACTTTTTGCGTGGTAATGGTTTTGTTCTTCGGTCTGGTACAAGCCTCTCGTTAAATGAAGTTAAAAACTTATCTGAGCCGGATTGGGGAGCATCTTTCGGAAAGGGAACCGTATCATCTCCCTGGATTGATCAATATAATAATGTTTTGATTGGAGATGATATTACTTTCAATGACCAATGGTCTGCGATGATCGGATTCAACTATGCTACTACGATGAATAAAGCATCCGGTTTTTATGGCGATGGTATTAAATATGAAAAATCTGCGCTGACCCCCTCCATCTCGGTGCTGTATAAACCGATTGAAGATGTCACCACCTATGTCTCCTATATGGAAGCACTTGAAAAAGGGACAAGAGTAGGTAATACCTATACCAATTTCGGGGAAGTATTCCCGCCACTTGTCAGTAAACAATATGAAGTCGGTCTGAAATACGATGTCAATCCTAATTTATTATTGAGTACTGCGCTGTTCCGAATCGAGAAAGCCAATCAGTTTTCAAATCAAGCTATGCCTATCCCCACTTACGTTCAGGATGGTTTGCAAGTACATAACGGGGTGGAACTGGTTTTAACCGGGAAAGTAACCGACAACCTGACTATCATGGGAGGCGGCACCCTGATGGATATCAACGTAGAAAAAGCCGATGATCCTGCTCTGGAAGGAAAAAAACCGGTCAATGCTGCTTCCAGAATGGGTAAGATTTATGCAGAGTACGCTTTGCCATGGGTTAGAGGGTTGAGTCTGATCGGCGGTATCTACTATACCGGCGAGAGATATGGCAATGCGGCCAATACCGACAAGATACCCAGCTATACCTTGTATGATATCGGAGCACGGTATACTACTCGTGTGCTCGATAAAGCATTGACCGTACGCCTGAATGTCATCAATCTCACTGGTAAAAACTACTGGCAAGATGCTAATTATTTAGGTGTACCTAGAACAGTGGCATTTTCTGTCAATACGATGTTTTAGTGCTTCAGCTCCAACATTTAAACATACCGGGCTCTATTCTGAGCCCGGTATGTTTAATAACTCATAATCGCTACCTTTACCTGTCATCTCAGTATAGAAGCAGCTCGCGCTGGCATTAGCCTGAATGCCCCGGTATCGAAAAAGCTATCAGAAAATTTTCATACGTAAGAATGGGCTAATCCAGTCAATATAACAGCCAATTATTCCGTTTGATGTTTAACGTTTGACGTTATATCATTGTGTTTATGATCAAAACTTTCGCCACGAAAGAAACAGCTGCTTTATTTGCTAATGAAAAGATCAGGCGACTGCCACCAGAAATTCTCCAGGTTGCTCGTCGAAAAATGACGCAGTTACATCGTGTTTCATCAATTGAGGAACTGCGTATCCCACCTGGAAACAGGCTTGAAAAATTGTCTGGTAACCGGAATGAACAATGGAGCATCCGCATCAATGATCAATGGCGAATTTGTTTCCGATTCGAAGCAGGCGATGTATTTGATGTCGAGATTACCGATTATCATTGAAAAATTATATTTATGACTATCCCTATCGAAGAGTTGGAAAACATGGATTTCAGTGATGTGGCTGAAGGTGGAAAATTGCACCCCATTCACCCTGGCGAGATTCTGCGCGAAGAATTTCTGATGCCGTTAAAAATCACTCCTCATGCACTTTCTTTGGCATTGCAAATTCCGGCCACCCGTATCAACGATATCGTACGGGAGCGTCGTGCAATTACTACCGACACCGCCCTCAGACTAGCGCAGTATTTTGGTAATACCGCTGAATTCTGGATGGGTCTTCAAATCGATTACGATATGACTATTACCCGCGATTCCTTACGTGGGGCATTGAATAGAATTCAACGATTTGAACCTACCCATATCAGTTAATCCCTGCCCTGCCCCATTCCCCACCCAATGCTTTGAACAGGTTGATGGCGTTCGATAAAGAAAGCTGCCTGAGCTGGACGAGTGCCTGTTCGGAATCAAACAGGCTGCGTTGCGCATCCAGCAGTTCCAGATAATTGGCCACTCCTTTCTCATAACGCCGGGTTACCAGTTTCAGGCGTTCACGATCTGCATCGGTTGCATTGGACTGCGCATCGATCTGTTTTTCGATCTGCTCTCTTGCCAGCAATGTATCGGCGACTTCCCGGAAGGCAGTCTGGATGGCTTTTTCATATTCAGCCACGGCGATTTCCATGCGTGCGCGGCTGACATTCAGATTGGCCTGGTTACGCTTGTGGGTAAAAATCGGAAATATGATTTGGGGCGTGAATGCCCAGGCATTGATGCCGTTACTGAGCAGCCTGGTAAAATGTTCATTGACCAGACCGATATTGGTAGTCAATTGCAGTCGCGGGAACAATGCGGCACGCGCAGCGCCAATATTGGCATTGGCAGCTTTCAGCTTGTGTTCAGCAGCACGAATGTCCGGGCGTCTTTCCAGCAAGTCGGAAGGCAAACCCGCCGGGATCGGTGAAAATGCCAGCGTATCGAGCGGAGCTGTTTCACCGGATAGAATAACTGACTGATCTCCTATCAATAACAGCAAAGTATTGATTGCCCGGGTATGTTCCCGGTCCAGTGCTGACACACTTGCGCGTGCGCTTTCCATCTGCATTTTGGCTGCTTTCAGATCTACAGCCGTATCGATACCCGCATCGAAACGGCGTTTGATACGGATATAACTGGCCTCACGTGCAGCCAGCGTTTTTTCTGCCAGTAATTGGCGTTGTGATAAAGCACGCTCATCGACGTAGGCCGCCGCTACTTCGGCAATCAAACTCGTTCGAGCCGTCTGCTGAGCTTCCCGGGTAGCCAGGTAATCTTCCAGTACGGCCTCAGAAAGACTTTTTATCCGGCCAAAGAAATCGATTTCAAAATTACTGATGCCGATACCGACACGATACATATCGACGTCGAAGGTTTCTCCCTTTGCAAAAATCAGACGGCTGCGGTCATAGCTGCCAGTGGCATCGATCGTGGGTAATTTCGCCGATCGTTGAATATCGTATTGAGCACGCGCTTCCTCGATACGTAATGCTGCGATACGCAAATCCCGGTTCTGTTCCAACGCAATATTGATCAGGCTCTGCAAAACCGGATCGGTGAAATACTGTTGCCAGCTTTCGGGTGCAGCATCCGTTGCATTCGTATCATCAGCAGTGTAACTGGCGGGAAGGGGTGCTGGCGGCCGGCTGTATTCAGGGATCAGCGAACAGCCACTGAGCAATAACACCAGTGCTGAAACAGCCGATTTCGTGGCTGGTTTGGAAAAGCTACTATTCTTCATGACTGACAAATATTTTTTATGAGTGTCGCGAACGCCTGATATAACGCCCTATCACAGCAAAAAACAGGGGCACCAGGAATATTGCCAGTGCGGTCGCCATGACATTCCCTCCGAATACACTGGTACCGATTGCGGTCTGAGCACCCGATGCTGCACCGGTTGCCAACGCCAGAGGCAGTACCCCGGCACCGAAAGCCAGTGAAGTCATGATGATCGGACGCAGGCGCAAACGGGCAGCTTCCAGTGTTGCATCGATCAGGCTCATACCACTGCCGTAAAGTTCTTTTGCCACTTCGACGATCAGAATGGCGTTCTTCGCAGAAAGCCCGATCATTGCGATCAGGCCGACCTTGAAATAGATGTCATTCGGCATGTCGCGTAACGTTACCCCCAGCACAGCACCCAGCACGCCCAGTGGCACGACCAGAATAACCGCTAATGGAATCAGCCAGCTTTCATACAAGGCAGCCAGTGCCAGAAATACGATCAGCACGGACAGCCCGAACAGGAACGGAGCCTGATCACCGGAGAGCCGTTCTTCCAGCGACTGGCCTGACCAATCGAAGCCTATTCCGTTCGGCAGCTTAGCTACGATACGCTCGATTTCCTGCATGGCATCCCCGCTGCTTTTGCCGGCAGCAGCATCGCCATTGATGGTAAAAGAAGGAAAGCCGTTATAACGCGTGAGTTGCGGTAAACCCATCCCCCATTCCAGTGAGACAAAGGATGACAGCGGTACCAGCTTACCCGCGGCACTTCTTACCCGCAGTTTACGAATGTCATCGAGCTCGATACGGTTCTTGCCATCCGCCTGAACGATGACACGCCTGACCTGATTCCCGTGCATGAAGTCACCGATATAATCCGAGCCGAACATGATAGCGAGCGTGGTATTGATTTCATCCATCGTAACGCCCAGCGTCTGTGCCTTGCGCCGGTCGATATCCAGGTTGACGACTGGTGCTTCCGCCAGGCCGGCAAACATCAGATTGGTCAATATCGGATTTTGTCCACCTTCGGCCAATAACCGGTCACGGGCAGCGGCCAGCGTTTTATATCCGACGTTACCGCGATCCTGCAGCCGCAGATCGAAACCACTGGATGAGCCCAGTTCAGGTAATGGCGGTGTATTCAACGCAAATACTGTCAGATTGGGCCGTCCATAAAAATGCATGTTGACACGCTCGACAATCGATCGCACGTGCTGGTCGGCGTGTTTGCGTTCTTCCCAGTCCTGTAATGTCACAAAAATCATGCCGCTGCTGGCGCCCGTGCCATAGAAACTGAAGCCACCGACTTCATAAACATATTTCACCGGTTCGTTTTCCTGCAGATACCGGCTCACTTCGCCAAGAGTATTCATGGTTTCATGCATCGTGGCACCCTGCGGCAGCATGACCATGATCATGAAATCTCCCTGATCCTCTTCCGGCAGGAAAGCGGTCGGTAAACGGGCGAACAGTAAGGCTACAGCAGCAATGATGATGCCGTACACAACCAGCCAGCGCACAGGACGTTTGAGTATCTGCCCGACACGATACTGATAACGGTTGGTCAGAGAAATGAATGTCCGGTTGAACCAGCCAAAGAATCCACGTTTCTTTTCATGGTGTTCTTTGTCGACAGGTTTGAGCAAGGTAGCGCACAAAGCGGGCGTCAATGAAAGTGCCAGAAAGGCGGAAAAAGCAATGGAAGTCGCCAGTGACAGAGAAAACTGCCGGTAAATGTTGCCGACTGCACCGCTGAAAAATGCCATGGGCAGAAATACGGAAGTCAGAACGACCGTGATACCGATAATCGCACCGCTGATCTGCTGCATCGCTTTGACGGTAGCTTCATAGGGAGACAGACCTTCTTCGACGATGATACGCTCAGCATTTTCCACTACAACGATGGCGTCATCCACGACGATACCAATCGCCAGCACCATACCGAACATGGTCAGTACATTAATGGAAAACCCCAGGCCATACATGACCGCAAAGGTGCCAAGGAGCGCAATCGGGACGACCAGGGTAGGAATGAGCGTTACCCGGATACTTTGCATGAACAGGAGCATCACCAGAAACACGAGGATTACTGCTTCGGCCAGAGTATTCACTACTTTCTGGATGGAGACTTCGACAAACGCTGAAGTATCGTAAGGTATCTGATAGCTGACCCCTGCCGGGAAATACCTGGACAGTTCGTCCATGGTATTGCGTATACGCTCTACCGTAGCCACGGCGTTGGATCCTGGCGCCATTTTCACTGCCATTCCCGCGGCATTTTTGCCATTGACACGGGAAAAGAATGAATAATCGCTTCCGCCATATTCCACTCTGGCGACATCACGCAGCAGGATGGCACCCCCATCTGCTTTTGTCCGTAATGTAATGTTCTTGAAATCTTCCGGCGTAACGAGTGCTTTATCTGCCGCGACATTGGCACTGATAGGTGCGTGCTCTGGTACTGCCTTATCACCGATATAACCGACAACTACACGGGCATTATGGTTGCGTATCGCTGAAGCGAGATCGGATGCCGTCAGATCGAGAGAAGCCATTTTTGCCGGATCCGGCCATATACGCATGGCATATTCCGGACTGAACGACTGTACCTTGCCGACTCCCTCGACCCGGCGCAATGCCTGCAATATATTGGCAGATGCCAGTTCTCCCAGCTCGATTTCCGTCAGCCGGTTATCGTCAGAAGTGATGGAAACCACCAGCTGTATGTTGTCAGCGGATTTTTCAATGAAAATACCATTGCGGCGCACGACTTCCGGCAAACGTGCTTCCACCATTTTCAAACGATTCTGTACCTCTACTGCAGCCAGATCGGGGTCCGTGCCCTGTCTGAATGTGAGATTGATGTTGGCGGAACCCGGACTGCTGGTAGCCGAGGTATACATCAATCTCGGCGCCCCATTCATTTCACGTTCGATAATCGCGGTGACCGATTCTTCGACAACTCTGGCGGAAGCACCGGGATAAGTGGCCGATACGTTGATCACAGGCGGTGCAATATCCGGGTATTGGGCTACCGGCAGCCCCCGAATGGAGAGTAATCCGGCAAGAATGATCAGTAATGAGATGACCCAGGCGAATACCGGGCGGTCGATAAAAAATCGCGCCATAAATTCCTGTATGGATTTTTATTGTTTGGAATGATCTGTCTGATCGTCGGTAACAACAGGCTTTACCCGGGTACCCGGTATCATCATAGCCGGGTTGCTGATAATCACTTTCTCGCCACCCTGCAACCCGCTGGTAACCACCCAGTGGTTACCTTCCAGCGTATTCGCCTCAACTTCGACTCTCTGTACTGTATCTTCAGTATCGACCACCATGACGCTCGATACGCCGGCAGCACGAACCAGTGCATCACGTGGAACAGGAACGGCATGGTTGATAATGGCCTGTTCCAGTCGCACCTGCACATAAGCACCGGGTAACAGTTCATATTCAGGATTGTCGAATAGTGCCCGCATCGCTACGGTGTCGGTCGATGTATCCACGGCGAGATCTGAAAAGAACAGCTTGCCGGTATGGCCATACTTACTGCCATCCGAAAAAATCAGGTCAACCCGAATGTCTTTCTGTTCGATACCCCGGATTTTTCCAGATTTGATGGCACGTTGCATGGCCATGACTTCAGTAGCCGGTTGTGAAAAATTGACATAAATCGGATCGATCTGCTCGATTGTGGTCAAGGGTGTCGGCGCATCCTGCCCGACCAGCGCACCCTCGGTTACCAATGCGCGGCGTGCCCGGCCATCGATCGGTGAAACGACAGTTGCATAACCGAGATCGAGCCTGGCTTTTTCCAGCCGTGCTCTGGCTGAAAGCAATTCAGCTTTGGCTTGTTTTTCCTCGGCCATTGCGGATTGGTAATCGCGCTCACTGATGGAATGATCGCTGACCAGATCTTTATAACGCTTGAGTTTGTCGGCTACATCATGGTAATTGGCCTCAGCCTTGGCTAAAGCACCCGATGCTTCATCACGCGCCACTTTCAGCAGCTCGGGATTGATCAGGAAAAGCGGAGTCCCTTTACGCACATCCTGCCCTTCCTTATATAGCCGCTCTGTCACGATCCCGGCCACTCTCGCACGTACCTCTGCCTGTCGGAAAGCTTCCAGTCTGCCAGGCAATTCAATGCTGACCGGAGAAGAAATCATCCGGGTGATGATGACATCGACTTGCGGGGAAACTTCATTCGCTGCCGTATCGTTCTGTCGGTCGCTACACCCTGAAAGCCCGCAGATCGAGAGCAGAACGATCAGAATATAAAACCGGTTTGGGTAACGAAGCATGAATCTCTCTTTATTGTTTTGTCGCTGGATAATCCGGACATGATTATCATTCCGGCAATATAGCATGCAATCAGTCATGATTAATTAGCTGTAACGTGTAATGCTGACTATTGATAAGTAGTGTATTTATTTGATTGAGGAAAGTGTGTGCCAGGAAAAACCAGGGAAGATTCACAACGTACACGCGATACGATTCTGGATGCAGCGGAACAGGTCATTTTATGCAGAGGGATGGGACGTACGACTATGGGAGATATTGCCAATGCTGCCAATGTTTCACGCGGAGCCGTGTACGGGCACTATAAAAATAAAATAGACCTGTCGGTTGCCATGTGTGAACGGGCCTTCGCGTCGATGGAGATACCTGTCCGGACTGAAGGAGAATCCGCGCTGCAGACACTGTACCGGGAGGGTATCCATCTCCTGCATCTGTACCTGGAACCGGGGCCGGTACAGCGTGTACTGCAGGTCCTGTATATCAAGTGTGATGAAAGCGAGGATCATCTCGCCCTGCTCGACATACGCAACAAATGGGAAGCGCAATGCATGGCTGATACAGAAAAACTTATTACTGAGGCTGTCGCCAATACTCAGTTGCCACCGACTACCGATATCAAACTGGCCAACCTGTATTTGCATTCTCTGCTGGATGGCATATACAGCACGTTATTCTATACAAATCGTGTTTCTGAATATCACTGGGAAATTGCCGAGAAACTTTATCGTGCAGGGTTCTCAGGATTGAAAACCACGACGGAATTGAGCCTTGAAACAATTTGATACGTGCTATCAGGCTGATATCGTATTAATGTATTTGTTGCAGACTTGCTGCCGATGCGATAGGCAATTGTAATCGCTGCGCTCCCGCACCATCTTTATGAGGATGTATCGCAAACGAGTCAATCATCCCGGTTTACCAGCCTGCAGGCTCGTCGATCTTCCGTGAAGTGATCAGCAACTGGTGTCGACATAATTGAAGATCACCTGACCGTTGTACCAGATCGGATCCGTTGATCGATTGAATGGCCTTCAAACCGGGATAATTTCCGTGTCTGTCACTGTAATTCCCCCAGTTTCATCCTGAATATCCTGTATCTCCCTCACGATCATCCGAAAATCAGGAATTCCGTATTCCTGGCTATTTTCCAGTTGTACTGGGCTTTTCAGGCCAGATTTCTCTCTGTTTTCCTGTCCTGTTTCGCTTGCCCACCTGCTGAAATACAGTGAAGTTACAGCTTTGGTGTTTGCCCCTTGCTCTCGCGCACTTTGCGCGCTTTATCTTCCAGAGCTTTGACTTCGTGGTTCGCTGCGTCGTTTGCAGTGCTGTACAAGCCCACATCGAACATGATGGCCTGAAAGCTGTCGAGGACGTCTCCGCTGGAGCTGAGCAGATAGTGCAGCCGCGAAGCGCAGATGGAAAGATCCTTGGTCGTAATGAGCTTTCTCTGTTGCCAAAGGTTGAGCAGGAATCCAAGATCATCGTTGCTACTGGGGCGATAAGCAGGATAACCCGGCCGGTCAGGAACTTGCAGAATGCAGTTAGGCTTTTCGGCGGGGAAGTCCCAGGAAAGAGCCGTGTTGTTGCGTGGTGCGACAGTAGGGTTGCCGTATTTTTTTATCAGGGCGTCGGCATATTGCGATACCGTCGGCGGGTTTTTATTAGAGAGGTATTCCTTGCGTTCGATACCCCAGACACGTCCACCTTGAGGTGGCGGAGTGAACCAGATAGCGATTTTCGCAGGATACAGAGTTTCCATCGGATTATATTTAGTTTGCGATGCTTCGATCTTCGACAGGAAGGGCGCAGTCTGGAATGACTGCACGCCATCAGAGTAATTGTATTGGCTCTGGAAGGAAGTGATCTTCATTGTGGGGTCATGGGCCTTGATCGCCGCAATGACTTCCGGTTCCGTCATGCCCGGTTTCAGACCGACGATGTCGAATTGCTCGGCCTGCGCCAGGGCAGGCATCAGGCAGGCAAGCATAGTGCCGAGGAGTGTAGAGCATCCCAGCAGCATTCCTCGTATTGTTTTTTTCATAGAATTCTCCTGTTATTGATCAGATGTAGTGAAATCAGGGTCAGTCTCGGTTGGGAACCATATGCTGGCACATTGCTGATGTCATCTTGCTGCCATCCGGGCGGCATGCTGGCTTGATCGCAGTAGCGGACGCTGTGTGTCCAGCCACTCTCATGTTGCGCTGTGAAACTGGCGTCGTTCGGCACGGTATAAGTGGCGATGCTGGTTTCAGGCGGAATATCATCTTGCAACTCCCTGCATGCCTGCGTGACGCGATAGGCAGTCGGCCCGGTTTGTTCGATTTGTCTGAATTCGCAAAAATCGTGCGACCCACCCAGGCCGTTGCGCCGGAGCAAAGAGAAAGTGGCATTGGAGGCTTTGTTGCAGGGTGTATCGCTGGCTACATAATAGCCACCCTTCAACGGTAAAGTGGTGATGGCTGCTCCGCTTTGGGCCAGCGCAGTGCCTTGACTGCAAGCAATCAGGCATACCAATAGCAGCCACAGTTATGACGCCGTTCATGAAACTCCCCTTATATAATTCTTAGCCCTTGCAGATTAATCTGCTGTGGAACTGCTGTCCTCCCCTAAACAGGGGAGAAATGTAGGTCGTGAGGCAGGCAGTTCATGCAGGACAATGCGAGATTGGGTGGAGTAAGATCAGGATCACCCCAACCATTGACCACATGCGCAGGTTGACAACAATGGCGACAGAAGAACGATATGAGTCCCCTATCTCGGATTTGATCACACATCTTTACGATGCTGCGGTGGATACTGCCTTGTGGCCGGGAACAGCTACCCGGATCGCTGAAGCGTTCGGCTCGGCCAGCACGGTGCTCAAACTGCAAGCCAGCGATATGCGGGTTACATTGCTGGAATGCACCGCCAACCTGATTATCCCTGCACAACAGCAAGCCTGGGCGGAAGATTGGCATCGCAAAGATCTGTGGGTCGAGCGCTCGATTGCCTATGGCATGTCACGCGTAGTGACCGACGAGGATTTGGTAAGACCTGAGGAACAGAAACAAAGCGGTTTTTATCAGGAATGGTTGCGTTATCTGGGTATTCATCACATGCTCGGCGCGATATTTCCAGCGGCTGATGGAGCAATTGGCGTGCTGGGCATTCATCGTGCCCAGGAAACAGGTGCCTACAATACCTCAGAGCGCCGGCAGGCAGCACTGCTATTGCCGCATTTGCAACGAGCGCTGCGGCTCGGGCAACGTCTTGCATCCATATTTCCGGTGCAGGAGGCAGGGGTGCAGGTGCTGGATCGCCTTGACATTGGCGTGCTGGTGGTAGATGGCACCTGCCGTGTCATTCACGCCAACGTGGGGGCAGAGGCCATATTGCGCCAGAACATTGAGATTACGATCATGAGCATGCATCTGTTTATTCGCAACACTGTGTTGCAGGATCAATTACGCTCACTCGTCCGGAATGCCATCCATACAGCGAGGGGAATAGCAGCGTGCCTGGGTACGGTGCTTGCTGTGCCACGTGATCATCGCCTGCCGCTGGTAGTGGAGATTGCTCCCCTGCGCCCATATCTATCGCCTTTTGGCGGGCAGCAGCCTTGCGCCCTGGTTTTTATACGTGATCCCGAAGCGCCCATTGCCGTAAAGCGTTTGCGGAACCTGTTCGGCCTGACGCATACAGAAGGCGCGGTTGCCACTGAACTGGCCAGTGGGCGCTCTCTTAAAGAAATTGCCACCCGGTTGGGTATTGGTATGGCAACCGTGCGTTCGCATTTGAAAAATATACTGTCGAAAACGAATACGCATCGGCAAGCCGAGCTTGTGGCTTTATTGGCACGTAGTATCTCGATGGCTCTGGATGATTAGCCAGGAGCCTGGGCGGTGCGTGAAATCCAGCACCAATATCCTCTTCTCATCTTTTCAGGATGAAACCATGATATACAAGATTGGCTGGTTTCTCATCGCAATCATTCTGAGCGGGTGTGCTGTCGGCCCGGATTACCGCCCTCCTCTTCCTGGCATTCCCGATTCCTGGCAGGCTGAAAAAGCAGAGACTGTTGAACAGCAAGGTATGTCTGTGCAGCCGATCGATCAGCAGGTATTGAAGGAATGGTGGAAAAATTTCAATGATCCCCGGTTGGATAGCCTGATAGCTCAGGCGCTATCAGGCAATTTCGATCTCAAAATTGCACTATCCCGTATCGACCAGGCCCGCGCTGAGCGCAGTGCCATTCGTGCCGGGCTGTTCCCGAACGTCAGCGCAGCAGCCAATGCTCAGCGCAGTCGTAATCCCTTTCCCGGATTTGCACCTGGTATCAAATTCAACTTGTTCGAGTTGGGATTCGATGCCTTATGGGAAATCGATCTGTTCGGCCGTTTGCGCCGCCAGCTGGAAGCTGCTTCTGCCGATCTGGATGCTGTCAATATTCAGTACAGCCAGGCACTGGTCACACTGACAGCCGATCTGGCACGCAGCTATATCGAATACCGCAGTTTCCAGAATCAGTTGCGTATCACACGCGCAAACCTGGCTGCTCAGCAGACTACCCAGGAATTAACCGATAAACTCTTCAAGGCGGGCGTCGGTACCCGCTATGATGCGGTACGAGCACGGGCACAGACCGAAACCACCAGGGCTCAGATTCCTGATCTGGAAGGAAACCTGATTGCTGCATTACGGCAGTTGGAGATGTTGACGGGACAGCAGCCAGGCGCACTTGCTGCTGCACTGAGTGAACCGGATGCCGTACCCATGGCCCCCGGGCATACCATCCTGGCCGCACCTGTGGCAACCATTCGCCACCGCCCTGATCTTCATATTGCCGAGCGCCGGCTCGCTGCTGCAACAGCGCTGCAAGGTGCTGCAATCGCAGAACTGTTCCCGCGGCTGTCGCTATCAGCCTTCCTGGGTCTGCGCAATACCGAACTCGATGCATTGTTCAAGTCAACCGCCTTTTCCTATAACACTGCTGCCGGTCTCTTGCAGCCGCTGCTCAATTTTGGTCGTATCCGGGCCGGAATCGATCTGGCCAATGCACGGCAGCAGGAAGCCTATCTGACATTTGAAAAAACGGTATTGGAAGCACTGCAGGAAACCGAAACGGCACTGACACGCTATCTCAAGGAAGAAATTCGGCGACAAGCCCTGGCTCGTTCTGTGACGGATCTGCGCGAAGCGGTTCGATTATCACAGTTGCGCTTTCAGGTAGGGACCGTATCGTTTCTGGATGTGCTGGACGCTCAACGCACACTTTACAGTGCCGAGATCGATCTTGCCCGTTCTGAAACGAAAGTCTCGACTGATCTGATTACAGTTTATAAAGCACTGGGAGGTGGAGTGGAAATCATCTCGGAGAAACAATGAATAAACACGCGAAACCGGTACTGACTTATCTCTTTGCAGCCCTCATTATTATCGTCATCATCGTGGCATGGGGAGTACTTCGCCCAGTGGGTCTGCCTGCCGGGATCGTGACAGGCAATGGCCGCATCGAAGCAACCGAAATCGATATTGCTACCAAGGCTCCCGGCCGTATTATCGAAATTCTGGCAAGGGAAGGCGATTTTGTGCAAGCCGACAGGGTACTGGCGCGCATGGATACGCAGGTACTGCGCGCTCAGCAGATCGAAGCGGAAGCACAGGTTCGCCGGGCTGAACATGCCCACCAGACAGCAAAATCCATCGTGATACAGCGTCAGAGCGAGCAGACGGCTGCACGCGCGGTCGTGGCCCAGCGTCAGGCAGAACTGGATGCTGCCCGTAAACGTTTGAAACGTACGCAAATGCTGGCCGGCGAAGGTGCTTCGGCTCAGCAGGAGCTGGATGATGACCAAGCACGCGTATTGAGCGCGCAAGCTGCTGTCAGTGCGGCGCAGGCTCAGGTTGCTGCAGCCAATGCCAGTATCGAAGCGGCAAAATCACAGGTGATAGAGTCACAATCGGTCATTGTCGCGGCCCAGGCTACGGTTGCACGCCTGCAGGCAGATATCGATGACAGTGAATTGCGGGCACCACGTGATGGCCGGGTGCAGTATCGCGTGGCAGAACCCGGTGAGGTATTGGGCGTGGGCGGCCGTGTCCTCAACATGGTCGATCTTTCTGACGTTTATATGACTTTCTTCCTGCCTGCTGAAGCTGCCGGTAAAGTAGCACTCGGCAGCGACATCCATATTGTGCTCGATGCTGCGCCTGGTTATGTGATTCCGGCCAAAGCCAGCTTTGTCGCCAGTGTTGCTCAATTTACTCCGAAAACGGTGGAAACCGAGAGCGAACGCCTGAAGCTGATGTTTCGTGTCAGGGCAAGAATCGATCCCGAGTTGTTGAAGCAACACCTCGAGCAGGTCAAGACCGGCTTACCCGGTATGGCTTATGTCAAACTCGATCCTGCAGCAGCATGGCCCGCTGAGCTGGAAGTCAGGTTACCGCAATGAGTGTAGATATCTCTACGAAACCGGTCATCCGTGTACAGAATGTCAGTTTACGTTACGGTGATAATCTCGCACTTGATGCTCTCAACGTAGAGATTCCCGCCCATTGCATGGCAGGGTTGATCGGTCCGGATGGAGTCGGCAAATCCAGTCTGATGTCGTTACTGACCGGTGCGCGGGTAATGCAGCAGGGTCAGATCGAAGTCCTGGGAGGCGATATCGCAGATCCGGCTCATCGTCGTGTGATCTGCCCACGGATTGCTTACATGCCGCAGGGATTGGGCAGGAATCTGTACCACACGCTCTCGGTATTCGAAAATATCGACTTCTTCGGCCGGTTGTTCGGTCATGAACAGATCGAACGTCATCAGCGTATCGACGAACTGCTCGAAAGTACCGGGTTGGCCCCCTTTCGGGATCGCCCTGCCGGTAAATTATCGGGTGGAATGAAACAGAAACTCGGTTTGTGCTGTGCACTGATTCACGACCCCGATTTGCTGGTGCTGGATGAACCGACTACCGGTGTCGATCCACTATCACGCGCGCAATTCTGGGAACTGATCAGTCGCTTGCATATACAACACGTCAACATGAGTGTACTGGTTTCTACCGCCTATATGGATGAGGCAGAACGCTTCGACTGGCTGGCAGCAATGGATGCCGGCAAAATTCTTGCTACCGGGACTTCAGCCGAGCTGCGTTCACGTACCGATACCGATTCGCTGGAAGCTGCTTTCATCCGGTTATTGCCGGCAGAAAAGCGCAGAGGTTACCGGGAAGTCATTATCCCGCCACGCGATATCCAGGATGATCAGGAAATTGCCATCGAGGCACACGATCTGACCATGCGTTTTGGCGACTTTGTTGCGGTTGATCGAGTCAATTTGCATATCTCGCGCGGTGAAATCTTTGGTTTTCTCGGCTCCAACGGTTGTGGTAAATCCACCACCATGAAAATGCTGACCGGCCTGTTGCCTCCCAGTGAAGGAGAAGCACGGCTATTCGGTCAGGTCATCGATGCCGGTAATCTGGCTACCCGTAAACGAGTCGGCTATATGTCTCAGGCGTTTTCACTCTACTCTGAGCTGACCGTACGGCAGAACCTGGAGCTGCATGCAAAGCTGTTCCACCTGCCTGATGCCGATATTCCTGCGCGTGTCACCGAAATGGCTGAGCGTTTTCTGCTCGAAGCAGTCATGGACAGTTTTCCCGATGCTCTGCCGCTGGGTATGCGCCAGCGGTTGTCACTGGCAGTAGCAGTCATTCATCAGCCGGATCTGCTGATTCTCGACGAACCGACCTCCGGCGTCGATCCAATTGCACGGGACATGTTCTGGGAGCTGATCATCGGCCTGGCTCGCCGTGATCAGGTAACCATCTTCATTTCCACCCATTTCATGAACGAGGCCGAGCGCTGCGATCGTATCTCGCTGATGCACGCCGGCAAGATTCTCGCCAGTGATACCCCTGCTGCGCTGATCGAGCGTAGTGGCCACTCCACACTGGAAGCTGCTTTCATCAGTTACCTGAAACAGGCAAGCGGCATCAGTGATAAACCGGTAAAAACGCCTGTTCCCTCCACTACCCAGGCCCAGGCGACGGTTGCGCCAGAGGAGATTCACGCTGTCATGACACTCAATACCCGCTTCAGTCTGTTACGCCTGTTCAGCTATACCTCGCGCGAAGCACTGGAACTGCGCCGTGATCCGATTCGCGGTTCAATCGCATTATTCGGGACTGTATTACTGATGTTCATCATGGGATACGGTATCAGTATGGATGTCGAGAATCTGCGCTTTGCCGTACTGGATCGCGACCAGACTACGCTCAGCCAGAACTATATACTCGATCTCAGCGGCTCACGTTATTTCATCGAACAGCCACCGATCACTGATTATGGCGAGCTCGATCAACGTATGCGCAGCGGTGAGTTGAGTCTCGCATTGGAAATTCCCCCGAATTTCGCACGTAATCTGGCACGCGGTGATAACGTCAGAATCGGCGCCTGGATCGATGGCGCAATGCCCACACGCGCCGAGAATATACTTGGCTATGTGCAGGCGATGCACCAGAGCTGGCTGCTCGAGCAGGCGCGCCGCCATGCCACAGATCACTTACCTGCCGGACTGATGACGATCGAGACACGTTTTCGCTATAACCCTGACGTCAAAAGTTTGCCGGCTATCGTCCCTGCGGTGATACCCATGCTGCTGATGCTGATTCTGGCCATGCTCAGTGCACTCAGTGTCGTACGGGAAAAGGAACTGGGTTCCATTCTCAATCTGTATGTCACGCCCGTGACCAGGCTGGAATTTCTCCTTGGCAAGCAGCTTCCTTACATTGCCCTGGGTATGATCAACTTTTTTCTGTTATGCATACTGGCTGTATTCGTTTTTGGCGTACCGCACAAGGGGGATTTCCTGTTACTGACCGTGGCAGCATTATTGTATGTGATTGCTGCTACCGGTCTCGGCTTACTGGTTTCAGCCTTTACACGCAGCCAGATTGCCGCCATTTTCGCGACATCGCTGGCTACTATCATCCCTTCTTCACGCTTTTCCGGCATGATCGATCCGGTTTCTTCTCTGGAAGGCGGTGCACGACTGGTTGGTGAAATCTTTCCCGCCACGTACTTTCTGACGATCAGTCGAGGAACTTTTTCCAAAGCGCTGGGATTTGCCGAGCTTGGCTCTTTGTTGCTGCCCCTTGCACTCGCCATTCCTGTCATCACCAGTCTGGCGGTCATACTGTTGAAGAAACAGGAACGTTAGCAATGCTTACCCTGCTCAATGCCTTTCACCTTGGGATCAAGGAATTGCGCAGCCTTGGACGTGACAAACTGATGCTGTTCCTGATTCTGTTCGCGTTCACCGGCCAGGTGTACCTGACTGCCACCGGCCTGCCGGAATCATTGCATAAGGCCCCTGTCGCCATCATCGATGAAGATCGATCACCTCTGTCATTACGTATCATCGATGCCTTTTATCCTCCCCATTTCCTGCCACCGCTCATCATCGAGCAGTATGCTGCCGACCCTGGTATGGATACCGGTCTGTACACTTTCGTGCTCGATATCCCGCCTGATTTTCAACGCGATGTACTGGCTGGACGCCGGCCGGCCATTCAGCTCAATGTCGATGCGACGCGTATGTCCCAAGCCTTTATCGGCAGCGGCTATATCCAGAATATCGTTACGGGTGAAGTCACCGCATTCTCTCAACGCTATCGAATGTTTCCTGCCTGGCCGGCAGAACTTGAAATACGTGCGCGCTTCAATCCGAATCTGAGTTCGGTATGGTTTGGTTCGGTGATGGAAGTCATCAATAGCATTACCATGCTGTCCATCATCCTCACCGGTGCAGCACTGATCCGTGAACGTGAGCACGGCACTATCGAACATCTGCTGGTCATGCCACTGACCCCCTTCGAGATCATGCTGGCCAAGGTATGGTCGATGGGTCTGGTCGTCGCTATCGTGGCTACTGCCTCGCTTGTCTTTGTCGTACAGGATTTACTCAACGTACCGATCGAGGGCTCGATCGGACTGTTCGTCACGGGTATGACATTACATCTGTTCGCCACGACCTCGATGGGCATTTTCCTTGGCACGGTAGCACGTTCAATGCCGCAAATGGGGCTGCTGATGATCATTATTCTGCTGCCACTGCAAATGCTATCCGGTGGCATGACACCGCGTGAAAGTATGCCCGAGGCAGTGCAGTACCTCATGCTTGCAGCACCAACCACCCATTTCGTCTCGCTTGCTCAGGCCATTCTCTATCGCGGTGCAGATTTTGGTATCGTCTGGCCGGAATTTCTCGCTCTGCTTGCGATTGGCAGTATTTTTTTCACGCTGGCACTTGCCCGTTTCCGCAGGACGATCAGCTCCATGGCATGATCAACAGTGGAAGGAGTTGATACGACTTCACCTGCTGGCCTGAAGCCACCCAGGCAGGACACTAGAGCGTATTTGATTTAAATATTTACGTATATTTGATAAATTCCCTGTTTTTTAGGGGAGAGTCAGATGCGAGCTTATTCACAAGACTTGAGGGATCGTATACTCAATGCATTGGAGTGAGGAGAACGGCCGACCGCTGCTATAGCGGCACGCTTTGAAGTGAGCCGGGTGTGGGTGTATCAGGTACGTGATCGCTTTTATAAGGAAGGCAAGCGCGGCCCATTGTAAGTGGGTGGATATCGACGTTCCCGGGTTGCTCACATGGAACAGACACTTCGTGGGTGGATCAGGGAACAAGCTGATTTGACGCTGGTGGAAATGTGCGTTCGTCTGTGCGAACAAGGCATTCAGATCAAAGCTCCAGCCTTGTG
>WBZO01002195.1_pt1 | contig 23738 bp, 12 predicted proteins | sample 5204261 | NCBI WGS metagenome assembly WBZO01 (sample SAMN12412400, study PRJNA552823) | activated sludge metagenome | isolation source: activated sludge from anammox sidestream of wastewater treatment plant... | place: USA: North Carolina | collected 2017-09 | reverse complement strand
TACGGAATGATTCAACAGCAAACGGTACAAACTGGCGGGGGGATGAATCAATTCTGGTTGTGGGTGGATCGTCTCAGCAAGCGCGACGAAGGACGCCGAATTTCTTCCGTCCCCATCAGTAAGGCATTTCGCATCGAAGATGAATTGGAACACTTTCTCGAAGCAGCAGAGAATTTTGTGTATCCACAGATTGACATTCATACAGGCGAGCGTCGCATCATGGATGTCACGCCCGAAATGGCGCAAGGGATTCTGACCGACCAAGTCAACAATGCCATCGAAATGCGGACCGAGGCAATCAAATCTGGAAGGGAAGCAGTCGTCCGCGCATTCCAAGAGTTGGTCAATGCGAACAGCGATCTCTTCCAAAAAGACAAAATTCCAGTGTTGGTCGGTGCGTTCCGTCGCTTCTTTTCCGAGAACGAGCGGTTTGTGCGGCGCAGCGATTCACAGTGGGCACTGAACTTCAAACAATTCCTGATGGATAACGACGACACCTTTGAGCGCAACTATCGCCAAGAGGTGGAAGACAAGTTTACGCAATTTCTCAAGGGATACGAAGGAAAACAGCTGCCTGTGCCAGGAAAAGCTGGCTTGATCGAATATCTGAACGAGTTTCTGGAGAACAGGGCAGAGTGGGTCAGGCGCCTAAGACCTGAAGCCCTTGGCAAGCGCAAGGAAAAGGACCAAAAGGTTGATATGCTCGAACACGACCTCGGCACCATCATGGAAATGATTCTGCGGAACGAAATCGAACGAATTGACAAAGCGGCAAATTAATCAGAGCCAGAGTTCGAGATCTTCCACTGTCGTACGCGAATGTTCTACCCACGCTTCCGATTTCGCCAGCACCTTATCAAGCAGGTTGGGATTCTCCTGACCTGCTTGATAACGCTTGCGCTCCCATTCGCGTCGGTCAACGCCCAGCAGCCGGATGGGAGATTGCGGCTCACCCGAATAGCAGATCCGCAAAATGTCAGTATTGGCGACGAGACCACGATTACGGTCACTCTGACGGCACAAGCCGCGCCGCCCTGCACGAACGCGCCGCAGCCCGCCGATATCGTTTTGGTCATTGATTCGTCGGACAGCATGAAGGATTTGGGCAAACTCGCTGCGGCGCAAGATGCTGCGCGGCAGTTTGTTACAGCTACCGATTTTGCCTCGGACCGTATAGCGATTGTGCGCTTTAATGATGAAGCGGAATTACTCCACGGGTTGACCGATAACCGTTCGGAACTCGTACAAGCCATTGGCGCGTTAGCGCCAAGTGACGGCACCGATATTAGCGCGGGGCTTGGTGCAGCAATCGCTGAACTGACGAGTTCCGGACATCGTCCTGGAGCGACCTCAAATATTGTTCTGCTATCGGACGGTCAAAGTGATCCACCAGCGGCGCAGCGCGCGGCGCAGGACGCCCGAGCGCGCGGCATTTTCGTCTATACCATCAGTCTTGGGAACGATGCAGACCAGAACTTGATGCGCGTCCTCGCCTCGGAACCTGAATGGCACTTTCACGCGCCAGTTCCATCCCAACTCACTGGCATCTATGACACCGTGCGGCGCCAAATTCAACGCAACACACCGCAAGATATTCAAGTCCACGTTACATTCGACCCGGAAAAATTAGAACTCATCGCAAACAGTCTCGCACCCGCAGGAACGGTTAGCGGCAATACACTCTCGTGGAGTGTAGCAACCCTTGCTCCAAACCAGCGTGCTGAGTTTCGGTTTCGCGCGCGCGCGCGCCAATCTGGTAATTTTGCGGCAAGTCCCTCCGCGCAAATTGAATTTACTTTTTGCGGCGCATCTCTTTCGATTGACCAAGGCGCGGATGCCCAAGTCAGTGTAGATTGGCTGCCGCGCACATGTCAAGAGAACCCCATCAGCAATGACTGTGTCAGCCAAATCGCGTGTCTGGGGCCAATGACATTGCCTTGCACGACGCTCGGGTTACCGTGGTGGGTTTGTCTCTTGCTCGCGCTGCTGGCGCTTGCGGCATTACTTTTGGCGCTGCGACGCAAACAACATGAGCGCAGTTTGGCTGCGCCTGTTCCTCCCATGCCGCCAATTCCGCAACCCCCTGAAGCGCCTCTCATTCCGCCGCTGGCTGAATTACCAAAACCAGCTCCCCTTATTCCTGTCGCGCCGGCGCTGAATCTTGGCGCGCCCCGCCGTACCTTTGTCATTGGCTTGGGTGAAATGGGGAGTGGAACCATTGATTCGTTCAAGGAATCGCTCACCCAAATTTACGGGGTAATCCCTGCCAATGTTCGCTGTCTCAAAATTGAAAATCAATCTGCCAACGCGGACCCTGACCAGCTTGTTATTTCAAACGCTCACGTCGAGTCGTTGTCTGAAGCATTGGCGCACCCGGGCGGAGATTTACCACATCTTCGCAAATGGTACTCGATGGAATCAACGGACGCGCCAAAACCGCGTTCAACACGAAACGACAACTCGAGCAAAGCCGAAAACACAAATCCCCGTCGCGACAGCCGTCTGTCCCTTTTTCAAAACGTGGCTGAAATTCAAGGACGCTTGACGAATGAGCTCACGCAACTGCAAACCCAAGAAGGGGCGGATACGGATATTTATCTCATCGGCGCTTTGAGCGACCCGTTTGCGAGCGGCATCTTGACGGACGTGGCGCATCTCACACGCGCCCAATTGGACAAAGAGCATCGCGCAGCGCTCTATGCCCTTTTGCTCTTGCCCGATGCGCAGCCGAACGTGTTCGAAACACTTCCCTCTGCCTTTGCCGCATGGCGTGAGTTGAATCGTTTTCAATCCATTTTTGATTATCCCTATCCCATAACGTATGACGACGCGCGGCAGACGATTCGTCAAGGCAAACTGTTCGAGCGCTGCTATCTGATTGGCGGAGAACGTGAGCGCGGCGTGGCGCTCCGAAACGTAAATCCAGAACATGGAATCTATCCTGCATTGGCGGATGCGATTCTGGCGTGGATGGACACGGACTTGCGCCGCGCGTGGGAACAGGTCGCGCGCGCCAGCGACGACCAGTTGGGACGTCTGCAGACAGATCGCGGTGAGACGCTTTATAACAGTCTAGGTATCTTTACCTATATTCTGCCGGTGGCAGATCTCGAGCAATGGCTTGCGAACACGTTGATTCATCGCTGGATCGAAACACAAATACAGGATCCAAAACAATTTACCCGCCAAGATATTTTCGGTTTTTTGTCGCGCACACAATCTCCCGACGGCGTCTCGCACACACGGCTCGTCCAAGATGTTCCTACTCTGCTGCGCCAAGACCAGAAAGCGGCAGAACAAACCGCTGACGCGCGCGGCTTGCAGCTCACGGGACTCCTAGCAGTCCACAGCGAAAGCGAATCCACACGCGCCGCAGACACATTCTTGCGCGCATTCGCCGCCGAAGATTTGACTGCGCGCGTCCGAGCGAGCGATGAAATGCGCGCGCCCGATTACGCAGCGGACACGAAACGTTTTCTCGCGCAAATTGACGAACTCGATTCCCTACTCGAGCAAGGAAATCCTTGGTTCGAACGTTGTCGTGAGGGCCAATCAGCAGTTTTCGAGCGACTGCTCGTCAAAGAACTAGGTCAGCATCTGAATTCAGATGCAGCACAGCCCTCTCGTCAGCAAGGTTTGAGTGTTGCGCTGCAGTGGCTTGAAACACTTGAGGAGATATTCGCGTCCTACCGCCAAATCATCAAACCCGGCTTGGCGCGGCGAATCCAAGAACACGAGCGCGCGCAAAACGATATGCAATCACTGCGCGCCGAGCTCGAGCGGGCGGCGCAGAAAACTCAAGCGCGCTATCCAACTCTGGCGCGTGCCATGTTGCGTGGAATTTTGCCTGCAACAGGTCTGATCATTGGACTCGGCATTACCGCAGTCCTGACACCGGGACTATCACTTGCGCTGGCATTAAGCGCAACAATTCCTGTGGCTTTGGGGATTTATTTCACCCATCGAACATTGACGCATAAGCCACCCCTTGTCAGGTTGCAGCAAGACTATCGCGCCACCGCGCAAATGTGGCTTGCCGCGCGCGCCGAGTTAAAGCTTTACCAAACATGGGATGCTGTGATTGCCGAATGGCTCACCGAGTGCCAAAAAATGCGCGCTCAATTGGCACAGTGGCAAACCGTTTTCGCGGAACCAGCACAGTCGCTGCAAACAATGTTGCGGCAGCGCGCAGTGGACATTGAAACCCGCCGCGCGGCGCGTCAACAGATTCAAGTACGCAAGTATCTGGAAGATGACAAGTGGCAGCAAGAAATCGGCAAACAAATTTTGAACGACAAGACGATAGACGAGACGCATCAACGAGCGCAATGGATCTGGCAGGACGGAAATTGGCGTCTCGTTCTTGCCGCGGCACAGTATTGGAATGTGGACGCCAGTGACCAAGAAAAAGCCCAAGCAGCTTGGCTTGACTTGGCACACGGATTGGTTAGTCCCGTGCGCCAAATGTCACTAGGGTCGTTACTGCGCGAACTGTATGCGGCGGATTCACTGGCAGAAGAAATTTTCGATACTTCCGCGCCGTTTATCCAAATTCGTCCCGACGTCCAACCATTCATCCAAGAGAATCGCTTTGTCGCGCTGCTGCCCGACCAGGAAAATAGATATTGGACACAAATGCTAGCGCGCCTCAAAGCTGTATCACCGCGCACGCTGACCCAGCGTCTAGTCTCTATCGCAAATCCGTACCGCGCATCTGCGGTGACAGGAATGGACATCATCCGCACGGAAGGAATCATCGCTTGGCAGCGCGCAAAAAACGCGTACACCTCGACGCCCCCTCAGCAGCGCGCGAACTTGTATGTGTTCGCGGCGGAGCAAAATGCTGCGCGGTTCGAAAGTGAGTTGGGGCGGCGGGAAAAAGACCCACTGTTGCCGCCGTTTGTTTGCGCGACGTTGGAAGAAGCGCCACGCGCGCGCGCGTTTTGGCTGGCGTTCTTGTGCGGTTGGATTCAAGAAGGCGCACAGCGCGATGGATTCACACACCGTTTTGCTTATCAATTAAAACTGCCGAATCGTGAGCCGATTCCTTTAACGGAATGGATGGAACACCCTACCTTGGAACAGGCGTTTGCCGACTTTACTCTGCGTGGTCGAGGTCCGTCGAGCGGTGAAATTCTGACTATCTGGCTCCGAGCAATCGAATCTTCAACAGCGCCGTTGGACAAAGGATTGTCGGAACAAGTGTTAGAAGTGCAACGGCTTCCAAGCCACTATGCCGGAGACATGGGAAGAGTGTTGCGTGTGATTGTGTTGGATGAACTGGAGCGCTTGGAGCGAGGGGTTGGCGTTCTGCCAGACTCGACACGTTGAAAGTTCAATACACCGTTGACTGGTGTTCGCAACTTTTCGGGCGTGAATCCAACTTCTGATGTGAGACATTTTTGAAGCGAGGTTGTCATGAGTGAGGCGAGTAAACTTAAAGTCGTCGAATTGGGAGGTAAGCGATACCTCCTGCTCAAAGATATTCGCACCGGCGCAATGTCTGTCGTCTGGAAAGCCCAACTCACCGATGAATCAGCGAATGTGGAACCCGGTTGGTTGTATCAGGGAAGAGTCAGCGAACCGCCGCAAGAGATCACTTCGCCCTTTCTCGCCATCAAGCTTGCCAAGCCGGAATCTGTTGGCGCGTTGAAGGAAGAAGCGCGCTTGCTCAACAAATTCAAAGGCGACTTTTGGCGCGAGCGGGTCGTGCAGCTTCAAGAAAATCTCACCAACGATCCGGTGACGCCAGCGCTCATTTTGGAATGGGTGGATGGTCGTCAAATAGACACGCTGAGTCCGACAGACACACCGAATGAACTGGAAGCATTACGCGCAGCGCAGCATCTCGCAAAAACAATCGAGCTCATTTACAAGATCGAGTTTCTCGTCGTCACCGATACGGTCAAAGCGAACAGTCTCTTTCTAACTTCCGCTTCCACCATCAAGCTGATTGATTGGGGCGTTCTGGGGGGAGCAGAGGATTTTTATTCCAAGACACTTCCGATTTTGGGACGCGCCTTGTACCGCTTGTTCACCGGATACAGTTTGAGCGACCAAGCCGAATCCGATGGGCGTTGCTTTGGCGAAGGGGAAGCGCAGGCGCGCTGGGGAGAATTAACCTACGGCACTCAAACACTGATTCGCCGTTTGGTCTTGAAAGAGCTGCGCGAACGCATGCCTGAAAAATTGACCGGCGAAATCGGACAAATGTTAGAGGCACAAGGGAAACGCTGGAGCCAGCTGGCGCGTGACCTGGTTCTGGAGGCGCGTTCCTCTCTCGCTTCGCCTGCGGACAAACTCAACTTGTATGACATCGCGCGGTCAGATGCGCGTCCCGATGCCGTATCGGTGGATGAAGCGGACTGGAAAACTTTGCGCGAGGCGCTCGAGCAAGTTATCGAAGGTTGGGCGCAAAGAGATGTCCCCGCGCATGATGCCGCGTTGAGCGATTTGCGCTGGGCGCAGGCGCGCTGCAACAAGGAAGCGGAATTGGCAACGCTGCATCCGCTTGTGCGCCGTCATTGGTTCGGACATGCCATCGCGCGCGGGGGAGGCGATTGGCAGACACTCCGCCAAGTGTTGGAACATTGCCGCCAAGGCGCGTTTGATTCTGCCCTGCAAACCTTCAAGACACTCACAAAGATCGCCGCTTTACAGCAAGCCAAAGCGCTTGGGCTCGAACTCGTTCTATTAGCTGCCATCGAACGCGCGCAGGAAACGCTTGGTGAGGACCACAAAGAGGAGATTTCAAAGGCGTGGAGTGACTTGGAAGCGTTCTATCAAACACAGCTAAATACGCCAGTCCCGGCGGATTTGCGCGCCGCAAGGGATGTGCATTTTGATGCGCGTCGCCGGGTCAAGACAGCCGAAAGCGATTTATTCCAAGCATTGGCGGATTTGTTCCAACCCGTTACTGCCGAGCCGCCGCGCGACAAAATCGAAACGGCAATCGCCGCAATCGAGAAGCTCGCCAAAATTGCGCCGCGCTATCCTGACCTCGATACGCTTGAACCGATTTTGCGCGCGTGGCAACGACAAGACAACCAAGCCATGCTCGCGGCGCTCCCCCAGCTCCCCGACGCCAAGCCGCTCCAGGCAACGAATTTCTGGCGCGCGGCGCTTGAATTGAATTGGGGCAAGCGGAAAGCGCAATTGGAGGATTGGCTTGGCGCGCGTTCGTTCGATGCTGCGGAACAATCGTGTCGAGAGATGCTCAAGTTGATAGACGGTACGCGTAGTCAATTGCGCGCAAAAAAAATAGAAACTGAATGGCTCGGCGCTTTGGAAGCGCGCGTCAATGAATGGCTGGAACGAATCAAGCAGGCGCGCTTGGCACCGCGTCCTGTGCCCGCGCCAATACCCGTGCCCGTCCCGACACCTGCTCCTGCAAATGTGGACGAGTTGATCGTTCAAGCGCGCACATTGTGGGAGAACGCATTTAATCAGCGTAACAACAAAGACAATCACACTGACCTTTTGAACCAAGCCCAGCAAAAGGTTCTGAACTTCGTGACACACCACGTTGAAGCGACGACACTTTATGGCTTTATGCAAGCATATCGTGACGGATATAGCAGTTGGGGAAAAGGCGATTTTACCCAAGCCGCAAGCGAGTTTGCGCGAGCGCAAGCAAGTATCAAAAACTCGACTTGGCAACGGGGCGCACAAAAAATTGATCCACTTTATAAATTGTTTGCTGCGCTTTCGCGCTATCAGGCAGCGACGGTACAGCTTGAGCAAGATCTTTTCAGTCAGGTATACGCGCTCAAGGAATGTGTTCAAGCGTATTCTATAGTCAAGGGAATTGATGTGAATGTCTATCCCGAAGCCACAGGGTGGGCTGATGAAATCAAAACAAGGATTTCCAATCTTCAGAACGGCATCTCTGCCCAAGCCCGAAAGGATTGGCTGGCGCCCTCACTGTTTGTAGCGTTTGCGGCAAACAGACACTCGTTTCGAGAAGTGGATCAATTTTTGCAAGAATCAATGGAGGAATGTGAAAAGCAGGGTCTTGGATCCAGAAATGGACTTGGACTTGTTCAGCAGAGTCTGCGGGAACGATACTTTTCAGAGCTCGGGCATTTGCACATGGTCTTGGGCAACATGGCACACAAGCGAAACGATGTGGGCTTGGCAAAAGAGCACTATCGTTACGCTCGGGAAGCGGCAAAGCGCGTCGAAAGCGCAACACGCTCGCTGATTGCGTTAGGGCAGACTAGCCCCAACATTCAATCATCCAGCGCAAGTCCAGTAGAAGAGAAGGAGCCAAGCAATCCTACCCCAATCACGCCCGTTGTCCTCTCACCGTGGCAGAAAATCCAAGCAGGGTTCAAGCATTTTTTTTCAATAGGCGGGAACGACGCCCCCGCCGCAATTAGCTCACCCAACCCGATGACGACGCAACCGATGGCCGAGAGTAAAGATTCGACGAACCCGGTACCGATGCAAGCGGAAACCGCGCCGCAAGTATCTTGGCAAGAATCCATCGAGAAATGGCATCAACTATTACAGGAAGCGGTGAAAAGTGCCTGGCAGCTCTTTATAGCCAAGGAACTTGCAGGCGCATTAGGTTCAAGCAAGAATGGTTTGGACATTGCGAACGAGATTGCGCGCTTGACGCAGAACAATGATCAAAACAAAGACTGGGCAGATTTGATCTATGTTTGCGACCATATCCTTCCTGGCAAGAATGACATAGCTCCAGACCCTAGCATCGCCTTTTTGGCTTGGGAACGTCAGCGCGAAAACCAAGAGGCGCGCAAAACATTTCTGGATTCGATGGAGGCAAACACCCCGACGCAGGTTGCCGAACGAATGCGTCAAGTCAATGTCAGTGCTGTTAGTCAATTTGAAAACGCGGTCAACCATACGGTGGATACCGCGCCGCGTTGGCTATTGACGTGGCGTATCCTAACCCAAAGGAAAAATCTTGCTGCGCTTCACAAGCAAGCAAACTACCTTGTTCAACCCGAACCGCCTGCTTTGCAAGAAGCAACAAGCAAGTTCCGGCGTGCAGAACGCCAAAGCTTTCTACTGGCTGGGATTGGGGGTGTCCTTATAGCCATTTTGCTCGCCTGTGGGCTTTTCGGATTTGTATTGCCGACCCGCGACTGGATTGCGCATGTGCAAGGAATCTTTGTGGCAATGGGTTCCGCGACGCCAACCGCGACAACTGTGGTTGCCGTACCCGCAACATCCACACCCAAAACACCTGGTCAGCCGAATGTCAATCCGACAAATACACCAACGCCAACAGGAACAAATACCGCAACGCCAACCGACACGGTGACACCGACCGCAACAAATACCTTAACTGAAACGCCAACCATGAAAGCAACGCCAACGGGCACGCCGACGCCGACTGCCACGAACACACCTACCTCAACGCCAAGACCTGCTGCGACGCGTACTGCTACACCAACTACCGGGAGTAGCGGGCAAACACAACAACCGTGTGGAATCAACGCGCTTGCTAAAATCGGTGATTTCTCAATTACTAACACAGCTGGCGTTTCATTTTCGAACCGCTCTGTCCCCAAGGATCAACAGTTCAAATTCAAGTTCACCTTATGCAACGGCACGTCCACTCCCGTTGATTTAAGCAGTGTCCAAGTTCGCATTTTTTTCAACGAGGATCAAGCAAAGATCAAAGACATTGCTGAAGCACAACCACCGTCTATCAAACTTGCCGCGGGGAAAAACCAGGAGTTTGTTACGGTAGAAAAAAAAATGGGGCCCCACGAAAAGTACACTGCATATATCTATTACGTCGAATCAGGCGCTGAAAAACGAATTGAATCTGGGATAGACTTTACGATTCAGTAATCATTCTTGAAATAGGTCAATGTCATGGATATTTCAGGAGAAGCCATCTTACGTTACGAACAAGCGCGCGGCTTGTTGGCGCAAGCGTGGATTGAGCTCGAGAACAACCGCTTTACGCAGGCGCAGGCGCGCCTCCGTGCGGCATGGGAAGCGGTACAGGAGATTGAAGACGCGGGTGCCGAGTCTGACGAGGCAAAGCAGCCGCGCGAAAACCTGGCAAAGGATGCGCAGACGGCGTGGGCGTGGGTCCTGCAATGGATTGTGTGGCCCTCCGCCACCCGTTCCATTCCCGCCAGCCCACCCGACGCGTTGAGCCAAGCATTCACGCCGCTTGAAGACTGGCGCGCATTGGAATCCTTGGCGAATACGCTCTTGAACGAGCCGCGCGCTGCCAAGTGCATTGAAATGGCGATTGTCGCCTTTCGCGCGCTCTTGGACACTGACCGTCAGGTCTTTGTCGCAACCCTTGCGTCGCTCAAACCGCACGTGTGCCAACGTTATCTCGTCGGGTTTGATTCCATGACCGAACTGGTGCGCCGCGGCCAGTACGCGCATGCCAACACGTTGCAGCCGATGGTGGACGAACAACACACTCGCGTCTCGGCGCCCGAAGCGTGGGAACGCTTGGCGGAAGCTGTCAATGCCGCGCTACAGCAGCATTACACAAGCGTCTATGCGGCTGCCGTTCGCGCAGAAAACCCGATAGAAACATTCGAGACTCGTTTGCAAACGATGGACTCGGACTTGCGCGCGCTGGCGCAAGTGTATTGGCGCGAAGACCGCCAAGATGTCCCGTCGTTGGAATTGGCGCGCCAAGTGTTGTGGATGTTGGAAGACGACAGCCGCGAACAAGAGTTTTCGGCGCGTCTCGCGCGCGTTCCCATTGACGAGTTGGGCAATTTTCACGCGGAACTGGAACGCGCGCTGGTGGAACGGTACCAAGAACGTGTCGCCGCTGCCAGTTCGTACAATCCGCTGCGCCGCCTGCCCGCGCTGTTCAACCGCGCGCGTCTGACCGCGTTGATTGAGGCGGGTTGGCAGGCGGATGAATTGGTACGCTCGCCAATCTGGCGGCGGGAATTGAACGATGCTATGCGTCACATGCGTCGCGTATGGCTAGAGACAAGTATCGCGCTGTTGATTTTGCTTGCGGGGGGCTTGCTCGTTTTGTGGTTATTCTTGGGCAACCAACCATGGATCGGCTGGCTCATTGGCGGGTTAATTGGGATTGCGGTATTGGCGATATTGGTCTATGCCGCGCGTGTGGCATGGCAGCTTTATCCGCGCATGAGTGTTGCCCGACGGAGTCAGCTATTTTCCTTTTCGCGCGCCCGCCTGACGGAGGAAAATGCCCAAGTCGAGGCGGCCGCTAAACCGCGCGCCGAAAATTGAAATCTTTACGTTCTGATTTGTGTGGTGGAGGAATTGGCATGCGAAGCAAAACTCAAGCTGAAGTTGACCTGAATAGCGCAATAGATTCCTTTAACAAGAATCAACTGAACGCGGCGCGCCCGCTGCTCCGCAAATTGCATGATGACCCTGGCACGCCCGATGACGTGCGTAGTCAAGCCAAAACCTATCTGTTTCACCTGGACCAAGATATTTTGAAACAGATTCAAAGTACCAAGGGTTTCGAAAGAGAAGCGCTCATCGAGCAAGCTCTTGCGCAGGGGCTCAAATACACTTGGACGGCCAACGCGGGCACTCTTGAAAAGTTACGAGAGAAAACGGATGAGGAGATTGAGCGAACAGCTGACCTAGAGGCAATAGATAGAGCGGGGGAAGCCAAAAAGGCATTGGTATCGCGCAACTTTGAGGGTGCGCGCAAACTCTATCAAGAGGCGTCAGAGATTAGGCGAATCAGCGACGCGCTAAAGCAAGAGCTGGATGGCAAAATAGAGCAGGTCAAAAGGGCGGAGGAAGACGACAAAAGAGTCTTGCAACTCGTCCAAGACGCCGAAGCAGCTGACAAGCGCGCAGATTATGACGCGACGAAAAAATCGCTCGAGGACGCGAGCAAGCTTCAAGCGAATCTCACGCAAGTTCAGAAAATTCAACCTGCTATTCCAGACCTTGGGACGCGTCTTGAAGCGGCAACCCAAAAAGCGAAACAAGCTGAAGATGCCCACACCCTCTATCGCCAAGCCAGCGAACGCGAAAAAGTTAATCCATCTGAAGCGCTCGGCTTGTACGAAGAGGCGGCGCGGCTCGCGCAAACGCTGCTCCTCACCGAATTGGCGCGGCAAGCGCAAGATGGAAGGGACAGCGCCCAGATTGAACTCGACAACCGCAAGCAAGAGGCAGAGAAACAAGCTGGTTTGGCTCGTGAAGCATTTCGACAGCACGACCTGAAACGCGCAGCGAGTCTTGTCGAAGGTGCGTTGAGGTGGTATCCGCTTACCACTGCCGGAGAGCTCCAGGCGCAAATCCAGCGCGCCCAAGAACTTGTGCCGCAAGCCAAACAACAAAAAGATGCGGGACTTGAAGCGCTCAACAAGCACGACTATACGGGCGCGCATGAGTTCTTTCAAAATGCTATCAATCTGCTCGGAGAGATTCCCGAACTACGAGACTTTGATACTGACCTCCCAGAACTGATTGGAAAAGCCGACGCTGGCAAGCGAGATGTAGAAGCCGTTCGTGACACGATCAAACTTGCGCAGACCGCACTCAAGACGCCCAGACAGCTCAGCGCTGCTATTACGCGACTATACGCGAACTTTGGTGAAAAAGAAGCAGAAGAACACCGCTCGCGGCTGCGCGCACTCTTTCGCCGTGAAGCTACAGGCAAGCTGCGCGAGTTTCTTTATGTTGCCGATGAATTGATTCAAGCAAAAAGCCAAGACGAACTTTGGACGATTGTTCGTACCTATTCAAGTGCGCCTGCGCCAAAAGACGGAACTAATCTGTGGTCTGCTCTCTGGGATACCTTGGGTAAACCCGCGCCCGAAAAAGGAGATGGCATCATTTGGCTGCCGTTCGAGTTGTCAGCTGAGATTTATCAGCACGGGACGAGCGAGTGGAGCGACTATGCGAGAAATGAGCCAGGGGGCGCAATTCCCGCACTCAACGCACGCCTTGAAATTGCATCGAGTCAATTCAAGCATCTGCAGGCAGCCCAAGAGACATTTGCGCAGAAATTCGCGCCATTGGTAGAAAAGGGCTTGGCGTCAACCAATGCCAAGCGATGGGAAGATGCCGTCCAAGATTGGAATGAGATTTGGCAGACGTTGAACAATCCTAACGTTGTTGCGCCCGACACCGCTTATGTGCTCGGTTTGCAAAATGATTATCCGGGTGAAGCGGGACGTTGTGTAGGTTTGGCGTTTGCAACGCGCGAAAACCTGATGAGCGCGGCGCGCGGCGTTGCGTATCTCGAAAATCAATGGTTTCAAGAGCAACAGCCAATTCTTGAAGCGCTCATCACACGCGAAGATGATTCGCTGGAAGCGCAAGAGTCGGTGCGTCATTTAGAACGCCGCGAACGCCATCTAAAAGAAATCAAAAATACCTTTGTTCTGGCAGCGCCGCCGGCGCGACAAAGCGAATTTCCCGAATTGCCTATTTTGACAGAGCTTGCCGCGCTGCGCGCCAAATATGCAGAGATGGTTGGCGTACGGGCGCGCTTTAACGAAGCATGGGAGTGCATCAACGACAAACGATTGGCGGAGGCAGAGGCGATTTTGCGCGGGCTTGCCGCACAGCATCCCGATTGGGTCAAAGTGAACTCTGCGCTCGAGACGACTGAAAAGCTCACACAATTCGTCAAAGAGCAGGCAACCGCGCAAGCAACAGATAACATCGGCAAAGAATGGGAGGCGCTAAATGAGATTCTTGCCCTTGCGCCCAAGAGCGCATGGGCGCAGCAGCGCAGAGACGAACTTGTCACGCGCTACCGTGAATGGGAACAAGCCCGAGCCAAACTCGACGACGCCCAGCGTGATTTGGCGCTCGGCGATTACGATCAAGTCATCCTCGGCATGACCGCGATTCTCGCCCTTTTCCGAATGGATGATGCAAACAAATTACGCGAGGAGGCAGAAAAAAGGAAAAAGAGCGTCGAGCGACTCAAGAAACTCAAACAGGAGGCGCGCAACGCGCTCCAGGGGGGTGATTTTGACCAGGCGATTGAATGTGCCAACGATGCAAAAATCCTGGACGCCAACGACCCGCTAAAGGACTTGCGAGACCAAGCGCAGATTGTCCAAGACATTGTGCGCCAAGCGGAAACCGCACAAACCGCCGCACAAACCGCCGAAGAAAAGGCAACAGTTGAAGCGCGCTTTGATGCGCTTCCAGCTCACTTGCGCGGCATCGAACGCGTCCAAAAGATTTGGTCATCACTCAGTGATGAGCGGAGCGAAGAAGAACGGCTTGAGCAGGCAAAGCAAGAGGCGAGGGATGAGCATTGGAGTCGTGTCTTGGACGCCGTGGGAGATGCCCAACGACGCGGCAAACTTGGTCACGAATGGGCGCGGTTGCGGAACCAATCGCTCGACAAGATAAAATCCAAAATAGACGCGATTTTACGGGATCCCAAGAATGGCGACCTTCAAGAGGCGCAAGAATGGCTCGATACCCTGCAGGTCAATGGATTGACGGATCCGCAGACCGACAAATTACAAAACCGCGTCGAGCGCGCAGTCTTGCTGCGTAGAGCGTCTGACAGCGCCGACCTCGAGGACGCGCAGATTGAAGAGTTGGATTCTGACCTCTCCAGTTTTCGGCGCGAGCATGGCACGGACCGCGCCATTGCGAGTGCGTATCAACAAATTCATTTTCGCGTGCTTATTCTGCAAGCCGATCGCTATCAGAGCCCGCCGAGACCGGATTATGTCCAGGCAACCAATAAGCTGAAAGAAGCCAAAGCGATTGCGCACACGAACGCGGAAAAGGACCAGGCCAACGATCTGCTGGCAAGGATAGCTACCGAAAGCGCGCTGCAACAAGCCGAGCAGCTTTTGTCTCAGGACAAATGGCAAGAGGCGCTGAAAGAGCTTGAAGCGGCTAATCCCGAAGATACGCGCGTCAAGGCGCGCAAGGACGAATTAGCGCAAATTCGGGACCAGCTGGCTCAAGTCGAAGAATATCAACGGCGAAACACGCTTCAGGATTTGGGCGAAGCAGTTACCCTTTTGGACAGGATGCGCCCCACCTTCAAGCCCGTTATCGAATGGCGAGAAAAAATCGCGCGTCAGGCAGAGGAACGCGCCAAGCAAGCCGCAGAGAAACAAGAATGGTGGGAAGAGGTCGCGGCATACGAGCTTCTCGTGCGCGTTGCGCCCGCCGCTAAAACAAGATCCAAAGCGGCGCGCGATGCTTATGATAATTATGTTCGCAATCTGTATGAAGAATACGACACAGCAATCAAAAATGTGGATATACAGGTCAGTGAGTTGTCGGTCCTCGTTGGAAAATACGAGAAAATTCCGGCGGAACAGCGGACGAGTGGCAGCGGCACACTGCACTATAACTTGGAAGAGCTGCGGAAGCGTCTGCAAGAGGTCAAAGAAGTCGAACGTTTGACCCTGCAAGGGCAAAGACTTTTAGAACCCGCGCAACGGACAGGGGGATGGGACCAGCTGGATAACGTTTTGACAGAGTTGCGCGAAAAGCACACTGACTATTGGAGGCGTAAAGAGGTTCAAGAACTCTCGACGTTCGTCAAGCAGCACAAAGACAAGCGCAAAAAAATCGAGGGACTACAGAAACAGTACAAGGAAAAGCGAGACAAAACAAGAGAATCCGCCACCGCGCCGATGGGCAATCGCGAACGCATCCGCGAGATTCAAAGGGAGGGCGAAGAACTGTTTCAGAACGCAGTAGAGGATAACGATAAAATTCGCAAAGAGGATCCACAAGACTTTTATGAGCTGCGCGGCTGGGCAGACAAGACTGAAGTTGACCCATACGAAAAAGAGGCGCAAGAACTCACAGAGCTCAAAACTCAACTACAAAGCGTTGCGCAGAGCTTGCTGACTGGGCTCGACCAAATTGACGAGGCGGATCAACGCGGCGGCGAAGCGGAACAGAAATATCAAAACGCAGAGGGCGATTCCGATATGGAAAAAGCGATTGCCTTGTGGAGTAATGCCGTGTCTCTCTGCGAACAAGCGGAAAATGCTTTTCGGTACGCTGCTGCATCGCCACGATCCACGTCTCCGCGCATCAACGTCTTGATTGACGAAGGCGCTAGTCAAGCAAAGCTTGCCAAAGACAATAAAGACGCCCGAAAAACCGAGAAACTTGCCGCCGAAGCGCGCTTGCTTGCGATTACTACATTGCGTCAAGACGCCGATGAGAATTATCTGCAGGGATTGGAAAACCCGCGCCAAAAACGGAAATATTGGAATTTGGCGCTTCCACAATATCGCGAAATTGTTGCACTGAACCAGTGTGACGAGCAAGCGAAAAGAAGAATTCGAGATATTGAGGTTCCTGATCCGTTTCCAATCTGGCCAATATTAGCAGCGGGCGGCATCGCAGGTCTGGCAATTTTGACGCTGTTGTGGTGGGCATTCACGCAGGGACCGTTCAATACTGCACTGACTGGCACGCCAACGGCGACACCGACGCTTGCGATTTCGCCGCGCCCGCCAACCGCTACGCCGTTGCCTACAGATACCCCATTCCCCACATCCACCGCGACGGCGACGGCGACGTTCACTGCGACGGCAACGCCCACCGCTACGCGAACGCCAGAACCAGTCAGGCCGGTGACTTGTGTGTTGATCAATAACGCGTGGGTACGTCAGGAACCCGACGACGGCAGTACAGGATTGGCACTCTTGGCAGCAGGGCAACAAATTCAAGTAACTGACCGGCTCGAGCGGGTAGACCCCAAAGACAACAAATCCAAACTTTGGTACAAGGTGACGGGATACGGAGCATTGGGCTTTGGATACATTAACGCAAGTATTGCCAAGCTGAGCTGTGTCCAATAAGTGCCAATTCCAGAATAAGACAAAGGCAATGAACTGCATCCCTCTAAATTTTTCCTGCGGATCACGTTCATTGCCTTATGTTGGCGCACCAATAGTGGAATAAAAGGACAGGAACAAAATCATGGGACGTTATGCGATTCTTTCCGACATCCATGCAAATCTGGCGGCTTTGCAAACTGTCTCGGGCGACCTCGCCACACGGCAAGTGGATGCAATCTATTGTTTGGGCGATTTTGTCGTCTACGGACCCCGCCCGCGCGAATGTATGGCATTGGCTTATGCCATGCTCGCAGAACCTAACCGCGCGGCAGATTTTGCACAGATGGATGATGCAGAAATCCAAAAGCTCGTCGCCGAATTCGATTCCGGTGAAAATCATGCAAACTGGACCAGCCGCGCAGTAATGGGCAATAACGATTACGCCATTGCTCAAAATCAAGAAGGGGAGCATGTCGTTGATGATTGGCTGGCGCAAATGAATCTCACTGATTCGACCTTGACGGGGCAAGACGGCGACCGCGAGAGACGCATTAGTGCGACTCAAAGCAGTCATAATTGGACGAAAGGGATTCTTTCCCAACACGAACGCGCGCGCTTGGGACAATTGGCGACCAGTCCGATTTTTCTTTCTGACGATGTGATGCTCGTCCATGCCAGCCCGTGTGAGGCGATTGGAAAAGAAGGCGATTATTTGCGTGAAGAACGCGACGCCGAAGAAGCGCTGGTGTGTCTCGGCAAAATCACTCGCCCCGTCCAAATTTGCTTTGTGGGGCACACACACCGCGCGCTTGCGTTTCAAGAGACAACAAACGGGCGAGTGTACGATAATGTATCGAAAACAAATTACGCGGGTATCAAAAACATCCCAACACTTTTGCCGATTGGGGCGCAGCGTTTGATTGTGAATCCGGGCAGTGTGGGACAGCCCCGCGATGGAGACCGCCGCGCCGCGTATGCAATTTACGACGACGCGCAATCGCGCATCGAATTCTATCGTGTCGAATACGATATAGAACGAACGATTCGCGATCTGGAAGCCGTGGCAAATTCAAATTCCGAGTTACAAAACGTAAAGCAAGAGATGGGCGCGCGCCTACGGGAGGGCCGCTGAGATGCCACGCGAACCATCACGCTCACGAGTCAACGATGCGCGCAGCCGCCGTTTTCGTCCTGTTCGGAGAAGCAATGGGCAAGGACCCATCTGGCTCTGGGGCATCGGCGCCGCGCTCTTTGTGGTTCTTGTCGGCGCCGCTATTTTGGTTGTCGTTCCAAGCGTCATTGGGACAAACAATCAGACTCCAACAACGCGTCCATCGAACGGACAGCCCGCTGGCTCAAATGGTGACTCTCCATCTATAGGCGAAACACCGACCACACTAATTGCGGTGACACCAACAAATACTATTTCCCCTTCCGCGACACCGTTGCCCACAGCGCCACCGCAATCGTGCCGCGTCTTGCAACAGAGTTGGGTGCGCAGCGCGCCGCGTGAGGATTCGATTGGCTTGGCTTTATTGGAAGGAGGGGCGCCCATAACCGTCATCGGAAAAATAGAAAAGGACGGTGCGATATGGTATCGCGTCGCCGAGTATCCGCCGGAAGCATATATTCTCGCGCAAGTCGTACAGTGTCCTTGAAAGTGGATGGAGAAATGTCACTATGAACCAACAACCATTTCACAAGGTATTTCGCGACATCCGAGACCGCTGTAGATTTACGGATGTGCAGATTGCACAACACCTGGGAATGCTCGACAGCCAAGAAGTTCGTGATTGGACCGACCCCAACAAGCAAAAGGTGCCGAGCGAGTCACAGGTTCGCAAATTGAACGAATTGTTTAGCAAAAATCCAAATTTTGCAGACGAAGATGCAAGACATCTCCTGAAAGCGGCAGGGTATTCGATTAGGCGTACCACGCCCACGAATCCTTCATTTTCCAATACAGAGGAACTGGTGCGTCGGGTAGAACAACAAGACAAGGTCCTTGACGAAATTATGCGCGAGCTAAAGCATAACAGGTTGTCACCTGAAAAGATTGATGAACTCGAAGAAAAGATTAGTGAACTTAGAAATCCGAATCCAATTCGCCCGAGGATTACTGTTCTTCCTCCTGAAATCGCAATGGCAGATGTTGCCCACATGGAACGTGACATGCGAGAGATGAACTGGCTGCAGTGGCAAGAAAATCTTTTTTTTGGCGTTGCAGGCGTTTTGGGCGGTGCCGTCCTAGGGATTCTGATTCAGCTGGCAAGTTCCAGCGCTCCACCACTAATCATCTTGGGATTGCTTTTGCTCGCTGGCACTGCTCTTTTGGTATGGCATGTCCACAGCGTTCGTAATCGGATTAATTACGTTGAACAAGCCATTCATAACACGATAGAGAAAGCCAAAGAAGAGGGCGCCAAGCAGAATGTGGATTCGCAATATAGTTCATCTGAATAAACAAATGAGGAGCGACGAAATGGAAACACCCGCGCACTATCAAGATCTAAAATATCACCTCCATGAGCTCGAAGAAAAAATCAAACTACACGAGGAATGGCTGCGCGCTTTGCAGCTCGGTTTGCCATGCGCCGCCATCATGCGATTTGCAGACGAGATAACCAGCATCGCAGATAGACACACGCATTTAACAAACAACGCACTGCTGCGATTCACCGAACTTTTTCCACAACCGCCGCCAAGCATTGACCCTGAAACTTGGAATGAGATTTGCGGAAGATTGCGCGAGCAAAATCATTCTGCGCAAGAGTTGTTTTTCGCCGCGCGCAGATTGTACGAATATACGCGCGAGAATTGTGAGACAAGAAAAGGTTGATCAGGCACAGAGATTGCGCTGACAATGGAGAGAATACTATGGGACGCTCATACAATCCAAAAGGCAAGACCTCGCGCCGTCCGACATCCTTCTGGGATGACATTCCGGCAGGAGTGCGCGGCGCACTCATTTCGTTTGGTATCCTGTTACTTCTTTTTGCCTGCAATGGGCTTGGTTTAGCATTATTTAGCGCAACTAATTTGTCAGTTGCCCTGATTTTCTATCCGGCACAACTGCTCTTTTACATTTTGAACGGTATTTTTGCGGGAGGGCAAGCAGACAGCACGCGCGCGAAAAAAACACGTCAAGTTGGACATCAAGGGGAGCGTGTTCAACTCAACCGTCCCAATTATTTGCTTGACGGCGCTGTCGCTGGTCTGACGCTTGCGATTCTTGCCGCAATCGTCTATTTCGTTGCGAGCAATACGGCGACTCAAATCTTGCCCGGTTTGCAGCTAACGGGCTGGGGCGATACGCCCTTGCTATTTTTGGCGCTCGACGCCTTTGCCGCAATCGGTTTGGGGATGATTGGCGGATTGATTTATGATCGTTATTTTGCAGCTCCCAGCCGTTGAGAAACACATTCATTGCGCGCAAACCGCAAGCTGCTGTAGATTCATCAACAGGAGGTCACGATGAATCGCCTTATCATTTTAGGTTTCGTGTTAATGACTGCCATCGGTCTTGCGGCTTGTTCACAGCAAACCGATTTAACTGTGTACGAAAAAGAACATTGGACGGTTGAAACGCAGTTCTCGTACACTCCTGGCATCCTCCCCAATTTTTCGGGTGAAATTCCTGAAGCAGGCGTAAAGATTGATCTCCCACTTGGCGGGATGAGTGATCAAGCCATTCAGTTCTCGATTAATCAGCTTGTCGCCGCGTATGAAGCACAGGGAGTTCAGGCAACTTCCCGGCGTGCAGAACAAGGCGACCGCGTAACATACTATCTCACATTGAAAGGGCAGGGATATAACCAGCTGGGGGATTTGGGGTTAGGCGGTAAGCCAGAACTGTTGTTGCCAGCTTTTCAGTCGCTGTTGGGAGCGTCCGCTGAAAATATCCCACACAACAACGTCGAAATCAGCGATTTGGGAAACGGCCAAATTCGCCTATTGATTGAAGCTCCATTAGCGCAATCAGAGCAATCCATTCCCATCTCGTTTGGCAATACATTTCGCTTGCGCGCAGGAAAAATTATTTCGGCAAATACGCGCAATATTCAAGGCAGTGTGGCTATTTGGCAAAACCCCACACGCGTCGAAGCTGTGTTCGTTCCAGCATCCGAATTTCCTCTCGATAATACAACTCTGATTTTTGTCGCCGCTGGGATTATCGGTCTAATTGCTCTCGCTGGAGGATTGTGGTTCCTTGCAAAGAATTTTTTTTCGACTCCATCCCGCTATGCTCATCGCCGGGCTGCCCCGCAGCGCAAAATCCCAAGAGCGCCGCGACGGCGTTGATGCTCGATCCTGCTATCACTGCTTTGCCCCTTCATTCTCAAGACTATGCAATCACTAACCGCCGTTGGCATAGACCTCGGCACCACCTACTCTACGCTCGCGATTGTTGACGAGCATGGTCAACCGCATATTGTCCCGAACGCGGAGGGCGAACGGCTTACGCCTTCGGCTGTCTTTTTCGACCAAGACAGCATCGTCGTCGGACAAATCGCCAAGGATGCGATGGTGACGCACCCGGAACGCGTTGTCACATTCATCAAACGGCAGATGGGCAACGGCGCATGGTATTACACCTACAAGGGTGAACGCCAGACGCCGGTGGATGTTTCCGCGCATATTCTTAAAAAACTAAAGCAAGATGCCGAGCAGCAGCTGGGGCGCGACTTGCCGTTTGCCGTCATCACCGTACCTGCCTATTTTGACGACGCACGGCGGCGTATGACCAAGAGCGCGGGTGAATTGGCAGGTTTCCAGGTTTTAGAGTTGCTCAATGAGCCGACCGCCGCAGGCATCGCGTTTGGCATTGACAAGATTCAAAAGCCGGAAACGGCGTTGGTGTACGACCTTGGGGGTGGCACACTCGATGTGACCATTATGCGTGTTGATGGCAAAAATGTCCGAGTCCTTGCAACCGACGGCGACCATAACCTTGGTGGCAAAGATTTTGACGATCTCTTGATGAAATACGTGGCAGACCATTTCACGCGCGAACATGGCAACGATCCCACGCTCGACCCCTTTGTCGCGAGCGAACTACGCGCCACTGCGGAAAAAGCCAAACGCGAACTTTCCGCGCGTCCCAAAGCGATGCTCATGCTGCGCGGCGACGGCAAAACCACGCGCATCGAAGTGCAGCGCGAACAATTTCAAGAGCTCATCAAGCCCAAACTGGATACGACACTGACGATTGTCCGCAGCGCGCTCAAAGCCGCAAAATGCGAACCTGCGCAAATTGACCGCATTCTTTTGATTGGCGGCTCGACGCGCGTACCCGCCGTGCGCGCCCTCTTGCAAAATTACTTTGGCAAAGAACCTGACGTTTCGGTGAATCCCGATGAAGCCGTTGGACTCGGCGCCGCAATCATGGCAGCCAAAATATTCGCCGAACTCAAACCCGAAATAGTCCCTCAGCGCGTCAAGGAAAAAACGGGCGATTTGGTCATTACGGATGTAACTTCGCACAGTTTTGGCATCGAAGCCGTGCGTCCCGGGACCCAAGAGAAAATCAATTCCATTCTCATCCCGCGCAACAGCCCAATTCCGACGCAAGTCTCGAAAGAATTTATTACTTCACTGTCCGGACAAACTGCTATTCGTGTCAAGGTCTATCAAGGCGAATTCTCGGACATCGCGATGGTGAATCCAATTGGCGAGTTCACCCTCAGCGGATTGCCGCCGGACCGTCCCGCCGGACGCAAAATTCGCGTCACGATGTCTTGCGATAAAAATGGCGTCGTCAACATTACCGCGCTCGACATCGAAACGGGCAAAGAGGCGACGACCGAAGTGAGCTATCAAGTGGGCATGAGCGTCGCGCAAAAATCAGCGAAATCGAAATGGCACAACGCGCAAAAAGTAGAATAGGTGAATGGTGATGCAATGGGGTTGGAGACAATTGTTCTCAATGCTGGCGGCGGCAGCGTTCATTATTTTTGTAACCCTATTTCGCCAACCCCTGTTGGAAGGCGCGCGCTTTGGTTATCTCGGAATTGCGGTTGCCTGCGCCGCTGCAAATGCCACTGTGCTACTGCCCGCCCCAAGTTCCGCTATCGTGTTTGCATTTGGCGCGGTGTACGAACCATTTTGGGTCGCGCTGGCGGGAGGGATTGGCGCAACCGTTGGAGAATTGATGGGATACCTGCTCGGAATTTCAGGGCGAGGATTGGTGGAGCAGCGTCCTTTTGGGCAGCGCGTGCAAACATGGATGGCGCGCAATGGCTTTGTGACAGTTTTGGTCTTTGCATTTCTGCCGCTGCCTCTTTTTGATTTGGTGGGGCTTGCGGCGGGCATCGCGCGCATGAATGTTTTGATTTTTCTCGGCGCGACCTTTATCGGCAAGTTTTTGAAAATGTTGCTATACGCTTACGCGGGCGCGGGCTTGATTCCTTTGCTCGAGCCATTTCTCCGCCGCGCGCTGGGGACATAGTGGGAGTGTGATTCAAAGATGAACTATTACGAGATGCTTGGCGTTCCACCCTCTGCCAACACCACCGAAATCGAACATGCGATTGACGCCCGCTACAATCAATGGCGCGCGCTCGTGACCCATCACGACCCGAATGTTGTCAATCAAGCAAATCAAGAACTACAGAAATTGGAAATCGTTCGCGGAACGTTGACTGACGTTAACAAGCGCGCCGTGTACGATGCGGCTATTGGAATCGGTAATACGATTGGGGGGTTGGCAGACCCAACTGCTATTGCTCAACCTGTAATGCGTCCGCCTTTGCCGCCTCCGCCGCCGGGAATGCGGCTTGCCACCTCAACTCCCCAACGCACTGATGCATGGGAATGCGCGCGCTGCAAAACGCCCAATCCCCCAAACACGCGGTTCTGCGAAAAATGCGGTAATGCACTAGGAAAGGATTGTCCCACCTGCGGCAAGTTAATCAAAGCCGCCGCGACGTTTTGTCCACACTGCGGCAAAAATTTGGAGCAAGCTGCGCATGAGAAACGTATGCGCGA
>WBZO01002500.1_pt1 | contig 23740 bp, 21 predicted proteins | sample 5204261 | NCBI WGS metagenome assembly WBZO01 (sample SAMN12412400, study PRJNA552823) | activated sludge metagenome | isolation source: activated sludge from anammox sidestream of wastewater treatment plant... | place: USA: North Carolina | collected 2017-09 | reverse complement strand
GCAAAGCGTGTATGGATAGCCATGGTAGTGTAAGAACGAAGGTTTTGCTCCGTGGTCGCTAATCATCTCAAATGCCAGTTTATCTAATTCTAAACCGGTTTTGCCTACTTTTATTTCTTTGGCAATTTCGCCCAATACTTTACTTACCAACTTGCCGCTTTCGCGCATTTTAGCAAGTTCTTCTTCTGTTTTTGCCTGTAGTCCCATAATTGTTTTAATAAACGAAAAAATCACTTTTAAAGGAAATTAAAAACCCTCTCTGTTTAGAGAGGGTTTTTTCAAAATAATGCTTATTGTTTACATAGAAGCCATGGCATAACCTTGTCTTCCTTTTATTCTGCCGGAAGAGGTTAAACCATCGTAATGGCGGTTCAATAAATGTGTTTCAATACTTTGTAAGGTATCTAAAATTACACCCACCATGATAATAAGTGAGCTGCCTCCGTAGAATAATGCAAAAGATTGTTGCACGCCTACTAGCATTACCAATGCAGGCATAATAGAAACAAATCCCAAGAAAATAGCTCCGGGGAGTGTGATTCTAGAAATTACCACATCAATAAAATGAGCCGTTGCTTTGCCCGGTTTTACTCCCGGAATAAATCCATTGTTGCGTTTCATTTCGTCAGCCATTTGTACCGGGTTAATAATTAACGCAGTGTAGAAATAGGTGAAAGCAACTATGAGGATAAAATAAGTTACGTTGTAGGGAATAGATTGAATATCGTTGAAGGCGATCAAGAATTTGCTGTTTTGATCCATACCTGGAAGAAACTGTGCAATAGTTGCCGGTAAAAACATAATGGCTTGAGCAAAGATAATTGGCATTACTCCAGCTGCATTTATTTTTAATGGAAGGTATTGGCGAACGCCTCCTGCTTGCATCATTCTGCCGCCTTGCACAATATTTCTTTTAGCGTATTGTACAGGAATTCTTCTAGTGCCTTGTACTAAAATAATACAACCAGCAATTACAACCAGCAAGAAAGCCAACTCCAATACAAATACAATTAAACCACCACTTTGCAAGCGCGAAGTAGCTTCTTGTATAAGCGACTCTGGCAAACGTGCCAAAATACCAATCATAATAATGAGTGAAATACCATTGCCTAAGCCTTTATCGGTAATTTTCTCTCCCATCCACATTACAAAAAGTGTTCCGGTGGTAAGCACAATTACAGTTGAAATAGCAAACAAGGTAGAAGGAATTAAAATTGCCTCGCTATCTACGCTGGTTAAGTAAACCACATAGCCCATACCTTGGAAAGTAGTAACGGCAACGGTTAGCCAACGAGTATATTGGTTAATAAGTCTTCTGCCGCTTTCGCCTTCTTTTTGTAGCTTCTGGAAAAAAGGAACTACAATAGTTAGCAATTGCATGGCAATAGAAGCAGAGATGTAAGGCATAATACCCAATGCAAATACAGAGGCACGGCTAAATGCACCACCTGCAAACAAGTTTACTAAGCCTAAAATACCTCCGCTGCCTTGGCTTTTTACAGTTGCCAATGCACTAGGGTCAATACCCGGAAGGGTAATATAGGTTCCAACTCTGTAAATTAAAATAAGCCCAAGCGTGAGTAAAATTCTCTGCCTGAGCTCCTCGATTTTCCAAATGTTCGAGAGGGTTTCAATAAGTTTCTTCATCGAAAGTAGATATGATATTATTTCACAATTGTAACAGTACCGCCCAATGCCTCAATTTTTTGTTTAGCACTTTCGCTAATGGCATGAACACTTACATTTACTTTTGTTTTCAACTCACCGTTTCCTAGTACTTTTACAAGTTCGGTTTTCCCTAATTGTTTGTTGGCGCGAAGATTTTCAACTGTAACTTCAGTTAAGTTAAATTTCTCTGTTAAATGCTGAATTTTACCTAAGTTCAATTGTGTGTATTCTACACGGAATGGATTTTTAAATCCAAATTTAGGTAAACGTCTTTGCAATGGCATTTGCCCGCCCTCGTGTCCTTTTTTGGTTTTGTAACCAGAGCGGCTTTGTGCACCTTTATGACCACGTCCGGCAGTACCTCCGGTAGTGCTTCCTTGTCCGCGACCTAATCTTTTTTTAGTTTTTGTTGCGCCTTCGGCAGGTGCTAAATTGTATAATTCCATTTCGCTTAATTTCTTTTTGTGTTGTTGGGTGAAAATTAAATGGCTTCAACCTTTAGTAAGTGTTTTACTTTGGTTATTTGACCTTCAATAGATGGATTCAATTCCACTTCTTTTGAAGAGTTCATTTTCTTTAAACCAAGAGCCGCAAGTGTTCTTTTTTGTCTTCCGGTATGGTCTATTTCACTTTTTACTTTTGTGATGCGAACTTTAGACATGTTGGTTGCTGTTTTTAATAGTTTTGGTAGAATTAACCTTTAAACACTTTTTCTAACGAAACAGTTCTGTTTCTTGAAATAGTAACTGGGTCGCGCAAACTGCTTAATGCAGAAAGCGTAGCCTTAATTACGTTTGCGGGGTTAGAGCCGCCTAAAGATTTTGCCAATACGTTTTTAATACCGGCACTTTCTAAAACTGCACGCATAGAACCTCCGGCAATTACTCCGGTACCGTGTGTAGCTGGTTTTAGCATTACTTTTGATGCTCCAAATTTTCCGTGCTGTACGTGAGGAATTGTTCCGTTGTGAAGCGGAACGCTTACTAAGTTTTTCTTAGCATCGTCAATAGCTTTTTGGATTGCTTCTTGAACCTCGCGGGCTTTTCCAAGACCTTCGCCCACAATTCCGTTACCATTACCTACTACTACTGTAGCTGAAAAAGAGAATGTTCTGCCGCCTTTAGTTACTTTGGCAACTCTGCGAACATTTACTACCTTTTCTTTCAGTTCAAGTTCGCTGGCTTTTAATTTTGTTACGTTTAAACGCGCCATTTTTATTGATGTTTTACTTAAATTTTCGGACTATTTCCGAAAAAAGGACTGCAAAGATAGTTTTTTGCTACATAAATGCAATAATGTAGTTTTTTTATTTTGAAGTTGTAGCTGTGTGCCTTTAAAATTCGTAGCCGTGTGCCTTTAAGTGGTGGGTTAATTGTATGGTTTCTGCTTGAATAAAGTCGGAATTGATGGTTTTTGCCATGCTTATTTTTCCTAAAAGGGGCAGATTGGTATAATTCAGAATAAAATTTTCGGATGCTTCGTTGGCGATGCCGTTAAAAATAATTCCCGCAATTGGTACTCCTGCTGCGTGTAGCATTTCGCAACTGAGCAGGGTGTGGTTAATGCTGCCAAGGTAGTTTTGCGATACCAGCACCACAGGTATTTGCCATTCGGCAATTAGGTCTAAAACAACGGTTTCGCTGTTGAGGGGAACCATAATGCCGCCAGCGCCTTCTATTACCAACTTGTTTGAAGTGTGGGGCGGTGTTATTTCTTCTATTTCAATGGTTTGGTTTTCTAAGGCTGCTGCCTCGTGTGGCGAAACAGGGGCTTTTAAATTATATACCGATGGATGTATAGTGGTATTTTCTGTAGTAAACTGCTTTACAAAATGGCTGTCGGTGCCAAGAGAACTGCCACTTTGCACCGGTTTCCAATAATCGGCTTTTAGTGCGCGGCAAAGTATGGTTGCCGCTATCGTTTTACCCACATCGGTGCCAATGCCGGTTACAAAGATATTTTTCGGAAATGCTTGTGTTTTCATGTAATGGCAGCAATGGTATGCATTAAATACTTAATTTCTTCGCTTGTGTTGAAGCTGTGTAGGCAAATGCGTATTCTTTCTGTTCCTTTTGGTACTGTGGGCGAAAGAATGGCTCTTACTTCCAGCCCTTTACTTCTTATTTGCATGGCTGCATTTTTGGCTGCTTCGTTACCTGCAATAAAAAGGGTTTGTATGGGTGAATCTGAAACTGCAAACTGGTAGCTCTTTGTTTCGCTAGCCAATTGCTTAAAGTATTGTATGTTCTGTTGCAGTTGCAGGCGCTGTGCTGCGCAGGCTTTAGATTTCATAAAGTTATAGCTGCATTGAATGCTGTGTACTGCGTATGGCGGCATGGCGGTACTAAAAATAAAAGGGCGGCAGTAATTGATTAAAAATTCTTTGGTGGCTTGGGTGCAAAGTGCCACTGCTCCGTGTATGCCTGCCGCTTTGCCAAAAGTGTGTATGCGTATAAATATGTTTTTATGCAGCTGCAAACTTTGTGCATAGCCTTCGCCTTGTGTGCCATAAATGCCGGTGCTGTGGGCTTCGTCTAATATAATGGCAGCATCGAATTTTATTGCCAATGCAATAATTTGCTCTAAGGGGGCAAAATCGCCATCCATAGAGTATAGTGCTTCAATAGCAATAAATTTTAGTTCGGCAGGGGTGTGTAGTTTTTCTTCTAAATCGGCAATGGAGTTGTGTTTAAAAGAAACGGAGTGTGCCTTGCTCATATTGATGCCGTCTAACATGCTGGCATGTACCAATTCATCGTAAACAATAAGAGCGTTTTTATAGGGCAAAGCACTTAAAATACCTAAGTTGGCATTGTAACCGGAATTGAATAGCAGTGCGGCTTCTGTTTGGTGCAGTGTTGCCAGTTGCTGCTCTGTGGTTTCAAACAAGGCAGAATTTCCGGAGAGTAAACGCGAGCCGGTGGCACCATGTATAGGTGTGTGTTCTGGTGTGTTTTCTAGTTGTTGTAAAACAGCGTGGTGCACACTTCGGTTGGTGGCAATTCCTAAATAATCGTTGGAAAAAAAATCTGTTTTTCCTTCGGGAAGAAAGAGGCTTCGGAATGTATTTTGAGTTTTGCGTTCCTGTATTTTCCCAATAATATATTGATGAACAGATTGGCTCATTCTTTAAGTAGAAACAGCAATACTACAAATTGTTTAGTTGTTTTAATTTTTTGAAAAGCAATAGCGCTGTGTACATTGCGAGTTGCAGTAAATATGGTAGGAGTAAATAATATTATTTACACAACCGATTCGGGCAATTTTACATTGCTAAGCATATCTGCCACGGTTTTATCTAAATTGAAATTTGGTTGCCAATTCCAATCTAGGCGGGCAAAAGAATCGTTGATGCTTTGGGGCCAACTTTCTGCAATTTGCTGGCGAAAATCGGGTGTGTAGTTTATGGTGAAATCGGGTAAGTGCTTCTGGATGGCTGCTGCCATATCTTTGGGCGCAAAACTAAAGCCTGCAAAATTATAGGCGGTGCGCACGGTTATTTTTTCTGCCGGTGCTTGCATGAGTTCTATGGTGCCGCGCACGGCATCGGGCATATACATCATGGGCAGAACGGTATCGTCTTTTAAAAAGCAGTGGTAAGGTTTTCCGGCTAAGGCATCGTAAAAAATTTCTACGGCATAATCGGTAGTACCGCCACCTGCTTTGGTTTTGTAGCTAATTAAACCCGGATAGCGCACGCTGCGCACATCTAAACCTTTATTTTTATGATACCATTGGCACCATTGCTCGCCAGCTTGTTTGCTAATACCGTAAATAGTATTGGGTTCCATGGCGGTATATTGCGGAGTATCTATTTTAGGTGTAGAACTTCCAAATACGGCTATGGTAGAGGGGAAGAAAACTTTTTTTACACCAAAGGCAGCACTGGTATCCAATACATTCCTTAAGCCTTTCATGTTGATGCGCCAAGCCAATTCGGGTTGCTTTTCGCCAGTGGCAGAAAGTATGGCGGCTAAATGGTAAACTTGGGTTACATGTTCCTTTTCAATTATTTCTGCCAAACTTGGCTTGTGGAGTACATCTAATTTTCTAAACTCTGTATTGCCTAATGCCGGAACTGCATCTTTTAAATCGGTGGCAATTACACGTTTATGAATAGTGCAAAGGGCTTCTGTAAGTTCGGTGCCTAATTGTCCGCAGGCTCCGGTAATTAAAATAGTTTCGTTCGTCATATTCTTTCCAATAAAATTGAAAAGTCCTTTATTGTTTTAAGCGAGGATCCATAGCATCGGTTAAGCCTTCGCCCAATAAATTGAAAATGGTAACGGTAACAAAAATGGCAAGTCCCGGAAACACTGCCAACCACCAAGCGGCTGAGTTTTCGCGTGCACTACTTAGCAGTTTTCCCCAAGTAATTACTTCAGCTTGCACACCAATTCCTAAAAACGATAAAGAACTTTCTACCAGAATAGCACCTGCCACACCAAACGCAATTGCAATCAACACGGGAGTGAGTGCATTGGGAATAGCATGTTTTAATATAATTCTCCATTCGCTGAAACCGAGAGCTTGTGCTGCTTCAATATACTCTAAGCTGCGAACGCGCAAAAGCTCGGCACGAATGTATTTGGCAATACCTGTCCATCCGGTTAAACCAATAATGACCATAATAAGAATAATGGAAGGTTTTTTTACAATAGCCGTAATGGAAAGAATTAAAAGTAGGGTTGGAATGGAAATGATAATTTCGATAGCACGCGAAATAATTATATCTACCGGAACCACCACCTTAGCCGAAAGGAATGGTATCTTCTTTAATGGTATTGCCAATATGTTGGGAATAACCATAATAAAGCAAAACAACACTAGCGACCACAAAAACTGCAAGGTAAATGTACCAAAACCTTCTGCCAGAGCCTGTTCCATTACATAGCCACGTACACTAAATGCATAGAACCAAGCAAAGAATATAAAGAGGATATTAAGCAGTAAGCGAACTCTTGAAACCTGTAAGCGACTATCGCCAAAATAGCCGGCAATTGCTCCCAACAAAATTCCAATAACAGTAGCTATAACCATACTTACCACGCCAACAAGCATGGCAATGCGCGTGCCGTGAATAAGTCCCGAAAGTACATCGCGGCCAATTTGGTCGGTTCCCAAATGGTGCCTCCAGCGCCACGAAGCTACTTCTTGTTCGCCACCCGGGCTGGCATAGTCGCCATTGGTTAAATCTACCGTGGTGGGTAAATATGGAATTGGAGGGTGTACGGCAAAATCATATTGCATGTTGAGCCAATCGGCATTTTGTAAATCTTTAGGCCAAGCACCTACGCCTAAATCTACTAAATACTGCCTAAAAATAGGGAAGTAGGTATTGCCTTTGTATTTACAAACAAGTGGTTTTTCGTTGGCAATAAAATCTGCCATCAACCCAATAAAAAGCAATACATACAGCACTCGCAGCGATAGCACCGCCATTTTATTTTTTCGGAACTGCCGCTTTACAATATCCCAATAACTTTCGCCAGTTTTCGCAGCCATTTATATTGTTATTTCTTTTTAGTGAATGAAATTCGAGGGTCTATAACTCCGTATAAAATATCGCTGAGTAAGTTACCTACCATCGTTAAAATGGCAGAAAACATCAGCAAGGTAAACAGTACAGGGAAGTTACGCGCTACCACACTTTCGTAGCTTACTCTACCCATGCCCGGAATGGTGAAAATATATTCAATGATTACCGAGCCGCTAATCATGGCAGGTAAAAAGCTGGCAAACATGGTAATAATAGGAATGAGTGAGTTGCGGAAAGCATGTTTCCAATAAACAGTGCCCGGCTCTAAACCTTTGGCAAAGGCGGTTCTAATAAAATCTTGCCTTAATACGGTAAGCATACCACCACGCATTTGGCGCGAGATGTAAGCAAAAGAACCATATACCATACAGAACAGTGGTAAAATAAAGTGGTAACTACGGTCTGTAAATTGTTCCCAAAAACTGTAATCGTCTCCGGTTTTTCCTACTCCGTGCGTAGGGAATAAATCCATCCAATTGGCATAGTAATCGCTGGTAAAGAATGTAATAAGTAAAGTTGCTATCCAAAAAGTTGGCAGCGAGTAAAGTATAAAATTAACGGTAGTAGTAATACGGTCGTAAGTAGTATCTTTTTTTACAGCCAACGAAACGCCCATTGGAATAGAAACTGCATAGGTAATAATGAAGGCAATTAAATTTAATAGCAATGTCCATTTTATGGCATCGCCAATAATAGAAACCACCGGACGACCATCTAAGTAAGAATGACCAAAATCGCCTCTAAAGAAACCTTTGGATGTTTTAGTTGGATCGTTGTTTTCGCCAAACCAAGGTGCATCGCCAAAAAGCCAGCGGTGATATTGGTTAGCCGTTCCATACCAATAAAATGCAGGAATATATTTTGCGCTGTTGTTTGCATTGGCTCGTACGGCTTCATAGTTTTTTTCTACATTATTTACCAAAGGAAGAATATCGACCAAGCCATTATAGGCGGTGGTTTTTCCGGTGGCAGAATCTGTAATTTGTATGCTTGAAGCAGCGGCAGTTTTTATTTCGGAAATATGCAGTAATATGTCTCCATGGTCGTGGTTGCGGTACAAATAATTGCATGCCTCGCGAATAGTGCGCGTACGTTCAAACAGTGTATTGTCAATTGTATCGGGATGGCGATCGTAGAGCGCAAATTCTAATTGCTTGGCAGAATAAAAATATCGGCTGATGTCGTTCCAGTTTCCGTATTGCTCAATTAGCTTTTCGAGATTTTCGCGCTGGTCTTTTTTATAGATTTTATACAGCGTATCGGGAAAAGCCTTAGAAGTAATGCTGAAATAGAATGGAGGTAAGTGCCTGCCCAATTTTTGACTTAGTTCAAAATAGGCTTTTTCGCCTGCAATTTTTTCGCTGGATTGACCACTATCGCCTCGCAAACCACCTTGCAATTTTAGTTCTACAGGGTCGCCAGGAGCCATTTGACTTAATAAAAAAGTAAATAGCGATATAATAAAGAATGTGGGAATGAAATATAATATCCGCTTGAGTATGTATGTAAGCATATCTAAATGAACGGGCAATTATACCAAAGTAAAAATAAAATTGAACAAAATGTTAGCAACAGGTACTTAATTCCGGTAAAATGAAGGCATAAATGTTGATTATACATGCATTTGGAGTACTTAGTTGCTGATGCTCCAAGTGGCTCCTTCTTTACTGTCTTTTATTTGAATACCGTTTTTTAGCAATTCATCGCGTATTTTATCGGAGGTAGCAAAATCTTTTTTGGCTTTTGCCTCGGCTCTTATTTCTAAGATAACTTTCATGATGCCGTCTATATTGCTGCCGGTTTGAGTTTCGTCTTGCAAGCCCAATACATCAAAAATTATTTCATTAAAGAGTGTAAAAAGCAATTGCTTGTGAGCCTCTGTAATGGTTTCTTTTCCATCATTGATGCTGTTGATTATACGCACACCTTCAAACAAATGTGAAAGTGCAATAGGTGTATTTAAATCATCGTTGAGTGCTTCGTACACTTTGGTTTTGAGTGCTTCGATATTGGAAGTAGAGGTGGCCGATGTTTTAAGAGTTGGAAGTAACTTGGCAGCAGCCATAAGGCGTGCAAAACCTTTTTCGGCAGCTTGTAAGGCTTCGTTGCTAAAATCGAGGGTGCTTCTGTAGTGCGCTTGCAGCATAAAGAAGCGAACGCTCATGGGCGAATATCCTTTTTCTAACAATGGATGGTTGCCTGTAAATAATTCGTGCGGTAAAAATGAATTGCCGAGGCTTTTGCTCATCTTTTGCCCGTTTACGGTGAGCATATTGGTATGTACCCAATAGCGTGCAGGCGATTTACTGCAACATGCTATATTTTGTGCAATTTCGTTGGTATGGTGGGTAGGGATTAAATCCATGCCACCTCCGTGAATATCAAATTCTTCGCCTAAATATTTTGAACTCATGGCGCTGCATTCTAAATGCCAACCCGGAAATACTTTACCCCACGGAGAACTCCATTGCATAATATGAGTAGGCTTAGCTTTAATCATGAGCGCAAAATCGAGCTTGCCTTTTTTGGCTTCTTGTCCGTCTAGGTCGCGGGTATTATTGTATAGTTCATCTAAGTTTCTACCGCTTAATTTTCCATACGGAAAATGTGCAGCAAGTTTTTCTACATCAAAGTAAATGGCATCATCGGTTTCGTAGGCATAACCGTTACTGAAAATCTTTTCGGTCATTTCAATTTGCTCAATGATGTGGCCGGTTGCCGTAGGTTCAATGCTGGGCGGCAGTGTATTGAATTGTTCCAGTACTTTATGAAAATCTACTGTGTAACGCTGTACAATTTCCATGGGTTCCAACTGTTCCAAGCGAGCCTTCTTTGCTATTTTATCTTCGCCCACATCGGCATCGCTTTCTAAGTGCCCTGCATCGGTAATGTTGCGCACGTAACGCACTTTGTAACCTAAGTGCAGCAGGTAGCGATATAGAACATCAAAAGATACAAATGTGCGGCAGTTGCCTAAGTGTACGGAGTTGTAAACTGTGGGGCCGCAAACATACATACCTACTAGAGGTGCATTGAGTGGTTTGAAAATTTCTTTTTCTCTGGAAAGCGTGTTGTAAAGTTGTAATTCTGCCATAAGCGGGGCTAAAATAAAAATGTGCGGCTATGAAAGCCACACATTCAAAATTTCATTTGCAAAAATATGTTGTTTAGTTGAACATAGATACTGCTGTTTCTCTTGATTTAGTACGGTCTGTATTCGATTTTTCGATATCGCCCAGTTGTCCATATAGCAAACTTCTTTCCATGTAAAGTTCGCTTACTTTGTTTTTGGGTGAAAGTTCTATCATGGCAGAAAGGCTTGCCACTGCTTTTTCCGGTTGATTGGTTTGCACGTATAGTTCATACAGTTTTACATGTATAAGCAGGTTGTTTTTTTTGTAGGGCAGCGCTTTGTTTAAGTCTGCAATTGCTTCATCGTAGTGTTTTATGCTGGCATTCGATAAGCCTTTGTAGTAGTAGGTGTCGCCATCGCCACCGGTTGCGCCAATGTATCGGTTAAATGCTTGCAGGGCATGTTCGTAAATTCCGGCTCGGTAGTAAACCAACCCTAAGTAGTATTGAATGTTTTTAAAGTTGTCTTTTGAAATTTTTACGTCTTCAAAATCGCTTTTGGCGGCATCCATATCGCCATTGCTTAAATGGATAATACCGCGTTCATACAGCGCTTCGGCAGTTGGTTTTAGTTTAATGGCACGCGAAAAGTCTGCAATAGCGTCATCGGTTAGTTCCATTTGTTTATTGGCCAAGGCACGCATGTAAAAATATTTGTAGCGGTCTTGTGCTTGAGAAATTGCAGTATTAAAATACTTTACGGCCTCTTCGTAGTTACCGGCAATAAATTCTTGTTCTCCTTTGTGAAAGGCCTCTTCGTGTTTAGTGAGTGTGGGTGCTGCAAAAATATTCCACGATAGTGATACAACGGCAAAAGTAAATACAATCTTGCGCATAAGTCTTTTGTTTTATGCTTTGCATTACGGTTTATTCATAAAAAGGTTTCATTTTATATAGTAAAGTAAGGTTGCTTTTTATGGAAGAAACCAGCAGTAGTGGTGGTTTAAATCTATAAAAGTGTTGGTGCGGCAGTGTGTTTGAATAATTGGGGGCATAGACACTATTATCTAGGGTTTGAAAAAAAGCTATTTTGTGCCACACATTTTTTTGAGAACATGGCATTGTTTAGTAAAAAACCTATTACACAGCTTTTAAGTGAAAGCGAAGAAGGTGCAGATACACTCAAACGTACACTTGGCGCAGGTGCATTGGTGGCATTGGGAATTGGCGCCATTATTGGCGCAGGACTTTTTGCAATTACGGGTGCGGCAGCAGGCTATAATGCAGGGCCGGCAGTTACCATTTCATTTATTATTGCAGCTATTGGGTGTGCATTTGCAGGGTTATGCTATGCCGAGTTTGCGAGTATGATTCCGGTTGCAGGAAGTGCTTACACTTATTCTTATGCTACCATGGGCGAGTTTATTGCATGGATTATTGGTTGGGATTTAGTGCTGGAATATTCAGTGGGAGCGGCAACGGTTGCTATAAGTTGGAGTCGCTATCTAAAAAAGTTTTTGGAGGCATTGCATATTTATATTCCCGATACATTGGCAATGTCGCCATTTGATTCGGCAACTCTAGCCGATGGCAGTATAGTAAGCGGTATTGTAAATTTGCCTGCGGTGTTGATAGTGGTATTGATGTCGCTCTTGCTTATGAAGGGAACGAAAGAATCTACTTCTTTTAACAATGTAATAGTGGCCATGAAAGTAATAGTGGTTTTGGTGTTTATTGCGTTGGGATGGTCGTATATAAACCCTGCAAACCATACACCATATATTCCGGAAAATACAGGTAATTTTGGTGAGTTTGGTTGGAGCGGTGTGGTGCGAGCTGCGGGTATAATATTTTTTGCATACATAGGTTTCGATGCGGTTTCTACTGCTGCGCAGGAGGCTAAAAACCCTAAACGCGATATGCCCATTGGCATTTTGCTTTCGTTGGCAATTTGCACGGTGCTGTATGTGTTGTTTGCGCATGTAATGACAGGCCTTGCTAATTACAAAGAGTTTCAAGGGCAAGACGGTATTGCTCCGGTAGCGGTGGCTATTGAGCACACGCCTTATACTTGGTTAAAACAGGCTATTATATTGGCAATTTTGGCGGGTTACTCATCGGTAATTATGGTGTTGCTGATGGGGCAAACCAGGGTGTTTTACTCTATGAGTAAAGATGGATTGCTACCATCTGTTTTTTCTGAGGTGCATAAGAAGTTTAAAACACCATTTAAGTCGAATTTACTTTTTATGATTTTTGTAGGCCTCTTTGCGGCATTTGTGCCTGCCAGGGTGGTGGGCGAAATGACTAGTATTGGAACGCTCTTTGCCTTTTTGCTGGTATGTGCCGGCATTATAGTAATGCGCAGAACCATGCCCGATGCGCCACGCAGTTTTAAAACGCCATTGGTTCCATTGGTGCCAATTTTAGGTATAATAATTTGTTTTGTAATGATGGTGTCGCTGCCGGCAGATACATGGTTGCGCTTAATTGTGTGGATGGCAATTGGTGTAGCTATTTATTTTATGTATGGTAGAAAGCATAGTAAATTAAACAAGTAGTATATTGCTAAGGAAAGGGGAGGAGCGGCATTCCGTTATTCGCCAAATTTTTCTTTTTGCAGGCGTTGCATGGCAATCATTTCATCGCGTAGTTTGGCTGCCTGTAAGAAGTCGGTGTCTTTAGCTACTTGAAGCATTTTTTCTTTAGTGGCTTCAATAGATTTTTGCAACTGTTCTTTATTCATGTATTGAACAATAGGCTCGGCAGCAACTGTTACGGTTTCTTCTTCTTCGCTTTCGAGATATTTTACAGGGTCTCTACGAATATCGAGTACGCCTGTTTGCTTCATAATTTCTTCTTTGCTTTTAAATACGGTTTCTGGAGTAATGCCATTTGCTTCGTTGTATGCAATCTGTTTTTCTCTCCTGCGCTGGGTTTCGTCTATAGTAAGTTGCATGCTGTTGGTAATGGTATCTGCATACATAATTACCAAGCCATTTGCGTTGCGGGCGGCTCTTCCGGCAGTTTGAATAAGAGAGCGTTTGTTGCGTAAGAAACCTTCTTTATCGGCATCTAAGATGGCTACTAACGATACTTCAGGAAGGTCTAAGCCTTCTCTAAGTAAGTTTACGCCAATGAGTACATCAAATTTTCCAAGCCTTAAATCGCGTATAATTTCAATTCGGTCTAAAGTATCTACTTCGCTATGAATATAGCGGCAGTTAATGTTGAAGCGTGTTAGGAATTTGGTAAGCTCTTCAGCCATTCGTTTGGTAATAGTGGTAACTAAAACGCGCTCTTTAGCAGTAATGCGTTTATGAATTTCTTCCATTAAGTCATCCATTTGGTTTAGGCTCGGACGTACTTCAATTGGAGGGTCGAGCAGACCTGTGGGGCGCACTACTTGCTCCACAATAATGCCACCGGATTGTTCTAATTCGTATTCGCCCGGAGTGGCGCTTACATAAACAAGCTGTGTATTGATGGCTTGAAATTCATCGAAGTTGAGTGGGCGGTTATCCATTGCCGATGGTAGGCGGAAGCCGTGTTCAACTAAGGTCATTTTGCGCTGTTTATCGCCACCGCTCATGCCTCTTACTTGCGGAATGGTAACGTGGCTTTCATCAATTATCATTAAAAAATCTTCGGGGAAATAATCGAGCAGGCAGTATGGGCGGGTGCCGGGGAGCCTACGGTCTAAATAGCGCGAATAGTTTTCTATACCGCTGCAATAGCCGAGTTCGCGCATCATTTCCATATCGAATTCCACGCGCTCTTTAAGGCGTGCAGCTTCTATATGTTTTCCAATTTCTTTGTAGTAATGAACTTGTGCATCGAGGTCAAGTTTTATTTCATTCAATACAAGTTTTAGTAAGTCGCGCGAAGTTACATACATATTTGCCGGGAAAATGGCCACGTTTGCAGGGCGGCCAAGTGTGCGTCCGGTGGTAGGGTCGAAACTTTCTACCATTTCAATTTCATCGCCAAAGAAAGTAATGCGGTAGGCATAATCGGCATAGGGCAATACAATTTCTACGGTGTCGCCTTTTACGCGGAAGGTGCCGCGGTTTAATTCTATATCGCTGCGGGAGTATAATGCATTTACCAAGTGGTGGAGTAAGGTGTTGCGCGAAATTTTTAGCCCTTCGTGAATGCGCACAATTCCACTTTCGAAATCTATGGGATTGCCCATACCATAAATGCAACTTACCGATGCCACTACTATAATATCGCGCCTGCCCGAAAGTAGCGATGCTGTGGTGCTTAGCCGGAGTTTATCTATTTCTTCATTTATAGAGAGGTCTTTTTCTATAAATGTATCGGAGGATGGAATATAGGCTTCGGGTTGGTAGTAATCGTAGTACGATACAAAATACTCTACGGCATTTTCCGGAAAGAACTGTTTGAACTCGCCATACAATTGGCTTACCAAAGTTTTATTGTGCGAAAGTATAAGCGTGGGGCGGTTTGCTTGGGCAATTACGTTGGCCATTGTAAAGGTTTTTCCGGAGCCGGTAACGCCTAAAAGCACTTGGTGTTTTTCACCGGATTGCACACCTTCGGTAAGCTGCTCAATTGCTTGAGGTTGGTCGCCCGATGGCTTGTATTTGGTGTGCAATTTAAATTCCATAAACAGTGGTTTTAGATTTCGCGCAACAGCAGTTGCAAGGTAGTGCGCGATAGTTGGCGGAGCAAAATATCTTTTCCGCTGGTAAGTTTATTTACAATGCTTTCGTTGTAATGGCGGATGGTGAGCAGTGTAAGGTTTTCGTTTCTTGTAATGGAGAAATCGTTTGAAAGTTCTTCTATTACATTGTCTATTTTTTCGCGTTTAAAATCTACTGCCACACTAAAACTGATGGCTTGGTTTTGCATCATATTGATGCGCAGGCGGTGTTCGGCAAATTTGGTAAAGAGAATGCTTAAATGGTCTTCTGCTATAAAAGAAAAATCTTTTACGGTGAAGGATAGCAGTACCTGCTGTTTCTTTTTAATAATTACAGGCGGCAGGAAATTACTGTTGGCATTGGCGCTAATAACAGAGCCGCGTTTAGCGGAGTTCACAAAGGAGCGAACTTCGAGTGGGATATTTTTATTCTGTATGGGTTTAATGGTTTTTGGGTGTATTACGCTTGCGCCATAGTAAGTCATTTCTATGGCTTCGTGGTAGGAGAGTTCGCTAATAAATTGTGCTTCGGGAAATTCTTTTGGGTCGGCATTCATAATTCCTTCTACATCTTTCCAAACGGTCATACGCTCTGCATTGAGTGCGTAGGAAAAAATGGCAGCGGTGTAATCGGAACCTTCGCGTCCTAAAGTGGTGGTGAAATCTTCGGGTGTGCAACCTACAAAACCTTGTGTGATAATGAAACCTTGCTGTGTGAGGAGTTGTACTTTTTCGGGAATGGCTTTTTCGGTTTTGCGCCAGTCTATTTTTCCTTCGGTATAAGCATTGTCTGTAAACACGCAGTCTTTGGCATCGAGCAGGGTGTTTTTTAAACCTTCTTTGTTGGCAAAATGGCTTACAATGGTGGTAGAAATATATTCGCCAATGCTTACTACTTGGTCGTAAATAAAGTTGTAATGACGCGAATTGTTGTGTGATAAAAATTCAGCCGTTTTATCTGTAATTAGTTTCACGGCATTGATTACTTCTTCTTTTTGGGTGTCAAACAATTCGTTGATGATGGCAAGGTGTTTTTCGAAAACAGTATGGAGCAGGTTTTTCCATTCTTAGTTTCCTGCATAATAGGTGTTGATTACGGCTTCTAAATCGTTGGTGGTTTTTCCCATAGCAGAGATAACAACTACCTTGTTGTTTCCGGGATTTTCGCCCAGGATTTTAATTACATTTCTTACTGCTGCGGCATCTTTTACCGATGCTCCTCCAAATTTGTAAACGTTCATTGTTGTTGTGAAATTTATGATTGCTTGCTGTTGTTTTTTAATAATTTGAATTGCCAATATAGTTTGCAATGGTTTCTTTACTCATACGGCAGTTAATCCATTGTGCATCGAATTCTACGCCTATTTTTTTATAGAATTCAATGGCTGGTGTATTCCATTCCAATACTTGCCAGCGAATTTGGTTTACACCTTGCTGGTGAGCTTTTTTTAAAACGTTGTGAATAAGCTGCTTGCCAATGCCGGAACGCCTTTGGCTTTGTGTAACCACAATATCGTCTAAGTACAAAATTTTTCCTTTCCAAGTTGAGTAAGCAGTATAGTAAAGTGCAATGCCAACAACTGTATGGTTTATGGTAGCTACAAAGGCTTTGTAAATAGAGTTTGTGCCAAAGCCGTCTTCGAGCATCATGGCTTCGGAATTTATTACGGCTTCGGGTTCGCGCTCATAAGCTGCCAGTTCCTTAATTAGCAGCAGCATGGCGGGTACATCTTCTTTAGTTGCTTCTCTTATAGTTATACTCATAAAATGGAGGTGCAAAAGTAATAGCGGCAGCCAAAGATGAAAGTTGTTTTTACTATTTTGTTTGATGGGCAATTGTTGTTTATTGTTGGTGTGGAGGCGCTGGCTTGCCTTGTTTTTTATGTAGGCATAAATGTGTTTAAAGATTTTGCATGTTGCGTTTGTATTTTTACTTTAGAAGCGCAGTTAATATTTCAAATTAAAGTGGGTGTATATGCAGGCTGTTTATATCTTAATCGCCATTCCTTTTTTCTTGTTAAGCATTGCAGTTGAATACTGGCTTGGTAAACGGAAACATTTAAAGTTGTATCGCTTAAACGATACGGTAAACAATTTGCTCATTGGCATTGGGCAGCAGGTTTTTAATTTGTTTAGCAAGGTGTTGCTGTTGGGCTTGTTTGTTCTTATTTATGATAATATTCGGCTTATTAGTATTCCTACAACTTGGTGGAGTATTTTGCTGTGTGTGGTAGTGTATGATTTTGTTTTTTATTGGGCACACAGATGGGGGCACGAGGTGAATTTATTCTGGGGAGCGCATGTGGTTCACCACCAAAGCGAGGAGTACAATTTGAGTGTGGCATTGCGCCAGTCGTGGTTTCATAATTTGTTGGCGTTTTTTCTGTTTTTGCCTTTGCCGCTATTGGGTTTTTCGCCTCTAACTTTTGGTGCTGCTGCTGCGATACAAACTATTGGGCAGTTTTGGATTCACACAAAAATGGTTGGTAAATTGCCTCGTTGGTTTGAGTTTGTTTTTAATACGCCTTCGCACCATAGAGTGCACCATTCGCGCGATCCAAAGTATATTGATAAAAACCACGGTGGCATTTTTATTATTTGGGATAGAATGTTTGGAACTTTTAAAGAGGAAGAAGTTGCCAATGAAATTACTTACGGTATTACCACTCCGCTAAAAAGTTGGAATCCCCTTTGGGCTAATGTGCATTACTATGTTGAACTTTGGAATAAGGCAACCGGCTTTACTTCATTTAAAGATAAAGTAAGAATTTTGTTTGCTAAACCGGGTTGGCAGCCTGAAAATGCAGGTGGTTTTCAAGCGCCAGCTGAAGTAGATAAAGCTACTTATACTAAGTACAATAAAGATGTGGCTACCAATTTAAGGTGGTATGCAGCTATTCAATTTGCTGTTGTGTTGTGCGGCTCGGTAACATTTATGTATCATTTCGAAAATGTATCTATTTTTTACAGACTGGTTTTTACGAGTGTAATTTTTAGCTCTATGCTAATTATTGGAGGTATTTTCGAAGGTAAAAAATGGATTTGGACAGCAGAGTATTTGCGTGTAACGGCTATAGTTTTAAGCCTAAATACCTACTATTGGTATTGGCATATAAACTGGTTTAGTGTAATGCTCGGAATATCGGTGGCCGCAGGAATTACTTGTGTAATATGGCTTACGGTTCATTATATTTTAAACCGCGATTATTACGTTAAGGCGCTGTAGTGCGTTTACAGTTTTCCGTTTGCTTTTTTCCATTCCACTTCGGCAACCAAGTAATCGTGCAGTGCTGTAAAGTAAAGTACCTCGGCATCTTTTAGTACATTTTCTGCATCCAATACTTCTTGGTAGGTAGCAAAAGCATTTTCGTAACGTACTTTTACATCGCTTAATATTTCTTCGGCAAGTGCCATGTTTTGTTCTTGAACTTTTACGTTTCGAGCCGTATTGGCAAGGCTTAATGCCGAAGATTGCAGTTGGTAGTTTACAGTTTGTTCAATTTGGCGTAGGTTGTTGTTGCTCTTTTTTAATTGTAGTTTTTGCTGCTGTACCAAGGTGGCCTTTTGTAAACCATCGAATATCGGCATAGCCAAACGTAAACCAACATACGAAACCTGGTTCCATTTTGAAGCAAACACATTAGCATCGTTTGAGAATCCTTGCCCGCCTACATAACCGAAAAATGAGATGCCGGGTGCATATTGCAAATTTATTTTGCGTATTTGCCAATGGTTGAGTTGCGCCTGCTGTTGCTCGATTTTATATTCAATGCGCGATGAAAAAACGGTTGAATTTTCTGCTAATTGAATTACAGTATCGGTATTAAAGTGTAGCGGAAGTTTATCTGCAATTTCTAATTTTTGATTTAGCGGGAAGCCAATTTGCTGCATTAGTGCCAAGGTTGATTGCTGGAGCAAATCGGTTGCCAATTGCTGTTGGTACATAGCTTGCTGCCAGTTTAAATAAGCTCGGTTTACATCGGTTTTGGTAGCATGTTGGTTGTTGAATTTTACTTGGGCTTCTTGGTGTATTTTTTGATTGCGCTCAGCAGTTTTATTGGCTTTTTCTACTTTTTTGGCATTGAGTTGGGCATTGTAATACGCCTTGGTAACATTGGCTTTTAGTTCAATTGTAGCTTGCTGTATTTGATACTCGCTCAGCAGCTTTCCCTCTTTGCTGTAAAGAATATCGCCAATGGTTCCGGCATCAATAATAGGTTGTGAGAAATCCAATCCTGCGGAGGAGTTGTATTTTACTCCAAATTTTATGTCTTTGAATTCTCCGGGTTTGCCGCCAAAAAACTCTGCGGGAATTTGATTTACCGCTAGGTTTAAATTGTTTCTGTATTCTGCGTTGCCATTTACTTTGGGCAGGTATTTGGTAATACTTTCAAAATGGCGCGATGCTGCCAGTTGCCTGTCTATTTTATTGTTTTGAAAGCTTGGTGCTTGCTGCATGGCATACGCAATAGCTTGCTCTAATGTAAACGACTGTTGTGCGCAAAGCGCAATATTTATAGCAATGGAAAGGAGTAGCAGAAAGCAGTGTTTCATGAATGAAAATTTTGGCAAAGGAAAAGAATATGTAGGTTCATAGAAAGCAATTGCTGTGAGTTGAAAGAAAGTAAGGTTAAGCCGAAAACCAAGAAACTGCCATCACGATATTTTTGACCATATAGCTTGGTTGTTCATAGTTTGCAAATATGTATGAAGCGCAGTGTTTTCGGGTTGTTGGAGCATTGGGTCTGTTTCAATAATTGTAGTGGCTGCTTGGCGTGCAGCTTCGAGTAGTGCAGTGTCTTGAACCAGGTCGGCAATTTTTAGTGCAATATCGCCACTTTGGCGGGTACCGTCAATTTCGCCAGGTCCGCGCAGGCGCAAATCTTCTTCTGCAATTACAAAGCCATCGTTGGTATGGCACATTACTTTTAGCCGCTGCTGTGCGGTATGGCTTATTTTTTCGTTGGTCATTAAAATGCAAAAAGATTGTTCGGCTCCTCTGCCAACTCTGCCACGCAATTGGTGTAGTTGCGATAAGCCAAAGCGCTCTGCATTTTCAATAATCATTACCGATGCATTGGGCACATTCACGCCCACCTCTATTACGGTGGTGGCAACCATAATATCGGTTTCGCCACGTACAAAACGCTGCATTTCGTAGTCTTTAGTGGCGGGTGGCATTTTGCCGTGTACCACACTCACGGCATATTCGGGTAGCGGGAACCAACGCGAAACAGATTCAAATCCCTCCATCAGGCTTTTCAAATCCATTTCTTCGTTTTCTTCAATAAGTGGAAACACAACATAAATCTGCCTGCCTTTGGCAATTTCTTCTTTTAAAAAATTGAATACGGCTGTGCGCGAATTTTCTGTTCGGTGTACGGTTTTTACGGGTTTTCTGCCGGGTGGCAATTCATTGATTACACTCACATCTAAATTGCCATAAACCGTCATGGCGAGTGTGCGAGGAATGGGGGTTGCCGTCATTACCAATACATGTGGCGGCTGTATATTTTTTGCCCATAGCTTTGCACGTTGTGCCACACCAAATCGGTGTTGCTCATCAATAATAGCCATGCCTAGGTTGTTGAATTGAACGGTATCTTCCAGCAGTGCATGTGTGCCAATAGCTATTTGAAAAGTTCCTTCTTTAAGATTGGCGAGTATGGCTTTGCGTGCAGCGGTTTTGGTACTTCCTGTAAGTAATGCCACATGAATGCCAAGTGGCTTTAGCAAGGCGGCAATGCCTTCGTAATGTTGGCTTGCCAAAATTTCGGTGGGTGCTAGCAGGCATGCTTGGAAACCATTATCCAACGCCATGAGCATGGTAATAAGTGCCACCATGGTTTTGCCGCTGCCAACATCGCCTTGCAGCAGGCGGTTCATTTGTTTTCCGCTTAAAGTATCGCGCCTTATTTCTTTAAGCACTCTTTCTTGTGCGCCCGTAAGTTTAAATGGCAAATGCTGTGTGTAAAAATTATTGAAGAACTTACCGAGCGAGGGAAATACAAAGCCTTTGGAGCTTGCAATCCGCACCGATTTTTGCTTTTGCAATTTGAGTTGAAGCAAAAAAAGCTCCTCGAATTTTAAACGCTGCTTTGCGGCAAAGAGTATGCTTTCGTTGGTTGGGTAGTGTATGTTTTTATAGGCTGCGAAGCGGCTAAGCAGTTTTTGGGCATGCAGTATAGGAGACGGTAAAAATTCCGGCAAATCGTTTTCTGAAAGTTGGGTTACTAATTGCTGCGTTAGTTTTTGAATTCCTTTAGAATCTAAGTAGCGCTTGCGCAAGGTTTCGGTAGAAGAGTAAACGGGTTGTAGTCCTTTTCCTGCTTCGTTGGGTGCTTGTTGTTGCAATGGCTCAATATCCGGATGCGGAATATTGAAAGTGTTTTTAAATAGTTGCGGCTTGCCAAAAATTAAATAGGGCACGTTTGGGTTAATGGTTTTTAGTATCCAATCTACGCTTTGAAACCATACTAAATCTATGCTTCCGCTGGCATCGGTAAACTTGGCAACCAATCTTTTGGCACGTTTGTCGCCCACAATTTTGGCATGGCTTATAGTACCTTTCAGTTGAATAAACTGAGTGTGCTCGGTAATATCGGCAATACGGTTAATTACAGAACGGTCTATGTATCTAAAAGGAAAAAAATCTAGTAAATCGCCACAGGTATGAATGTTTAAATGCTTGCGCAGTATTTCTCCGCGTTGCGGACCTACACCTTTTAGGTATTCAATGGCTGAAGAAAGAAATACACTTTTCATGATTATTCATATCGCAGCGCTTCTACCGGATCTAAGTTAGAAGCTTTAATTGCCGGATACAAGCCGGCTGCAAGTCCAACAATAAAGGTAAACACAATGCCGGATAGCACCCAAACCCATGGAAACACAAAGCCGCTTTGCGTAATTAAACTTACCACATTGCCTAGCATAACGCCAACTATAATGCCAATTACGCCTCCAATTTGGCAAATAACAATGGCTTCGGTAAGAAACTGTATTCTAATAATGCGCTTGGTTGCTCCAATGGCCTTGCTGATACCAATTTCGCGTGTGCGTTCATTTACGCTTACAAGCATAATATTCATCAGTCCAATACCTGCACTCAGCAGGGTTAGAATACCAATAATAATGGTGGCATATTTTACAGATTTCAGTTGGTCTAATATTTTATTGGCAAGGCGTTCGCTTTTGGCAATTTCAAAATCGTTTTCATCGGCCACGTTTAGCTTGCGGATATTGCGCATGGCGCCAATGGCTTCGTCTATGGCTATGTCTAATTCTTCGGTGCTTTGGGTCATTACGTTTACAATAAAATTGGCATTTTCTGAAGGATAGAATCTTCGTGCGGTGGGGTAGGGAAGCAGTATTTGGTTATCGGTGCCGCCCTGGCTGGAACCTTTGGCTGCCTGTAATCCAATAATGCGAACTTTGTTGCTGCCGAGGCTAATGAATTCACCAATAATATTATCTCCGGGTCTAAATACTTTTGCTATTACATCTTTTCCTACAATGGCTACTAATTGCCCGTTTTCTACTTCTGCTTTAGTGAAATTTCTGCCTTTGCCAATGTTTAAACCGCTCACTTTTAAATAATTTTCGTCCACACCCCACACGCGCACATTGGGATTGGTTTTGTACGATTCGTGCTTAACGGTTACGCTGCCTTGTGCCATCCATGAGAGCGAAATGGTGGCAGGATATTTGAATGTCTTGGCAAACTGCACGGCCTGCTGCGGAGAAATATATGGGTTTTCTGCTTTTTCTCTTTTGCCTCCTTCTTTTGGTCCGCCACCTCTTTTAATAAAACCTTCGTTTCTAATTCCAAAAGTATTGCTACCCATTTGTTTAAAATTTTGAATCATACTTTCTTTTATGCCTTCGGTGGCAGTGAGTATGCCAATGAGTGCCATTATTCCAAACGAAATAATAAGCAGCGTAAGCACCGTTCTAAGCATATTGCTTTGAATAGAGCGGAGCGCCAAGCGGATATTTTCGTGTAAATTCAAAATTGAGAATTAAATAAAGAGGTGTAAGGCGGCAGTTAAAATCTTAAATGCTTTACGGTAGCACCATTATTGATGAGTTGCTTAATTGAATCTATGCCAATACGCAAATGCTCATCTACATAGTTTTTGGTAACGCTGCTGTCGCTGGCATCGGTTTTTACACCTTCGGGAATCATGGGTTGGTCGCTTACCAGCAGCAATGCACCTGCCGGAATTTCATTTTTAAAGGCGGTGATAAAGACGGTAGCGGTTTCCATATCTATAGCCATTGCTCTAATTTCGCGCAGGTAGTCTTTAAACTTTTCGTCCCATTCCCACACCCTTCGGTTGGTAGTGTAAACAGTACCGGTCCAATAGTCTTTTTCGTGTTCGCGAATGGTGGTTGAAATAGCCTTTTGCAACGCAAAGGCAGGCAATGCAGGCACTTCGCTGGGAAAATAATCGTGCCCGGTTCCTTCGCCTCTTATGGCTGCAATGGGAAGTATTAAATCTCCAATTTCATTTTTCTTTTTTAGTCCGCCACATTTGCCTAAAAATAATACGGCTTTGGGTGCAATGGCAGAAAGTAAATCCATGATAGTGGCTGCATTGGGGCTGCCCATGCCAAAGTTAATAATGGTAATGCCATCGGCAGTGGCACATTGCATGGGGCGGTCTTCGCCAATAATTTTTACATCATGCCAGAGTGCAAACTTTTTTACATAATTATTGAAATTGGTGAGCAGGATATATTGTCCAAAATCTGCCAATTCCATACCGGTATAGCGTGGCAGCCAATTG
>WBZO01001949.1_pt2 | contig 23754 bp, 22 predicted proteins | sample 5204261 | NCBI WGS metagenome assembly WBZO01 (sample SAMN12412400, study PRJNA552823) | activated sludge metagenome | isolation source: activated sludge from anammox sidestream of wastewater treatment plant... | place: USA: North Carolina | collected 2017-09 | reverse complement strand
TGATGAGGGAAATGAAGCAGCGATCAATCCTGCTCCACCCCCTGCCCCGTGTCGACGAAATTGCCACTGAGGTCGATGCTGACCCGCGGGCTGCCTATTTTCGGCAGGCTCATAACGGCGCCTATGTGCGGATGGCGCTTCTGCAGTTGCTGCTCAACGGAGAATGGAGCTAAGCCTAGCCAGTCGAATTTGGCTCGACCTCAACCTCGATTTCAGGTCGGGAAACAAAGAACTTCATCCGGCGTTCAAGTTCTCGCCTCGGCAGCATCACTCGCCGCTGGCAACCCAAGCAACGCACACCGATATCGGCGCCCAGCCGGTAGACCTCCCAGTCGAAACCGCCGCACGGATGCGGTTTACGAAGCCGCACCACATCACGCAACCGAAATTCAAGCGGTCCGCCTTTGTTGATCGGCATCGGGCCACTGCCCTGCCTGGCGCTACATGAATCCCGGGATTTTGATGCCGCCCGTGAGTGCCCCGAGCTTTTCGTTGCTCAACTCGGCAGCCCGTGTCATCGCATCCTGAATCGCCGCTGTGATCAGATCTTCGAGCATTTCGACATCTTCTGGATCGACAACACTCGGATCGATCCTGATCCCGGAAAACTCGCGACTCCCCGTCACGCGTGCCGTGACCACGCCGCCCCCTGAGGAGCCTTCCACAACCGTCGTTTCCAGCTCTTGCTGAATCTTCGCCATGCGATTCTGCATCTGCTGGATCATCTTCATGTTGACGCCGCCCATTGCCATTGCTCCAGTGCGTGTGTCGGGCAGCCACTGCCCACTCGGTACCATTCTCGATTCATGAGTATAGGCCAGTCCGTTTGGCCGCCGGTCGGTTGTTACGGTCTTGAGGAGGCAATCCGGTTCAGCATGTCAACGGCATTGGCTCGCGACGCGTCCGACGGAGGCTCTCCATCGAACATCGCCGCCAGTTCGTCAATCCGCTCGGCGCCTTCGATCTGTTCGATTTCCGAACGCGTACGCCCAGCCTCAACGATTTTGCGAATCCGAAAGTGTTGATCCGCGAAACCGGCCACCTGAGGCAGATGTGTAATCGCGAGCACCTGTCGATCCCTGGCCAGATCGGCCAGTTTCTCGCCAACGGTAAATCCGGACCGACCCCCTACTCCGACATCGACCTCATCGAACACATACGTCGGGATCGTGTCCGCGCTGGCCAGGGTCGTTTTCAAAGCCAGCATGACTCGCGCCATTTCCCCACCCGAGGCGATCCGGGCCAGCGCTTTGGGTTGCTCCCCCTCGTTTGGTGCAAAAAAGAACTCGATGTCATCGGCGCCCGCCTCGTCGACCAGGCTACTCGTCAGCGGTCCATCGAACGCGAAACGGGGCGTCACCGCCACCGAAAAACTGGCACTGCCCAATTGCAGATCGCGAATCACCTGTTGCACGTCAGCCGTGAGCCGTGCGGCAGCACGCTTCCTGGCTTCGCTCAGCTTCCCGATTCGCTCGCGCACCTCACGTTCGCCGGTCGCGGCTCGCTCCTGCAGCCGTTCCACATCGAATCCTTCACCGGTCAGTTCGTCGAGCTCGCTACCCGCCTGCGATCGAAACGCCAGAACGTCGGCGATCGTGGCCCCGTACTTTCGTTGCAGATCGCGAATCCGGGCCAGGCGATCGGCAACGAACTCCAACCTGCCCGGGTCCGGTTCCAGTATTTCCAGATAGCGATGCAACGCAAGAACCACGTCGTCCAGCGCGAACAGCGCATCGCGCAGCTGAGCGACGATGCCTTCCGCGGACCCATCGATGGTGCACACGCTCGCCAGCGGTCGTTCGGCCATTCGCATGAGCTGGAGAGCGCCGCTCCCATCGGAAACCTCTCGTTCATCACCATCCAGCAACCGCAGCGCGTGGGTCACATCCGCCGACAATCGATCGATCTGGGAGAGTCGGCCGTACTCCTGCTCGAGCGTGCGATCCTCACCATCGATAAGCTGCGCTTTGTCGATTTCCTCGATCTGATAGGTCAGCAAATCGATACGCTGGGCCGTTTCCCGGGCATTGCGATACCGTTCATGCAGCGCGGTCAGGATCGACTTCCAGTCGCGGATCACCCGTTCGGTGTCGGCGAGCAGATCGTGATCAATACCGAACGCATCAAGGATGTCGCGTTGCCGTCTGGGTTTGAGCAGGGAGAGATGATCGCTCTGACCATGAATGTCGACCAGAATCTCCCCCACCTGACCGAGCAGGCCGACCGTTACCGGCCGACCATTGATTCTGGCCCCGCTGCGACCACCGCTCTGAATCTCACGAGTCAGCAGCAGAGTTTCTCCACTTTCGATCCCGTGTTCCTCAATCAGTGCACCAATGCGGGCGGATGTCGTTTCATCAAGGTGGAACTCGGCATCGATGGTGGCTCGCAGCGCTCCGGTGCGCACCGCGTCCGCGTCCGCCCGGCCGCCCAGCACCATACCCAGCGCGTCGATCAGAATCGATTTGCCAGCTCCGGTCTGCCCGGTCAGCACATTCAGACCCGGTCCGAAAACAACCGTCAGGTCGTCGATGATGGCGAAATTGCGGATGACAAGCTGGTGCAACATGTGCGGGTCACGTAAGCGCGCGTCAAACCGCATCTCGCTTCAGAAAACCGGTCATACAGTGGATACCACCACCGGCCTTGATCAGTTCCCGGACTTCGACCGTGTGACACGTCACTCCGGCCGCTTCATAGCGCTCCCGAGCCAGATCTCCTCCGGTCGGCATCAGGATTTCTCCCGGTCGCAACGCCACGAAATTCATGGGCAAACAGGACTGCGCTTCAGCCTCGTCCGGAATCTCGATGAATCGGAATCCCCGCTGACGCAACACCTCCACGATCCTGAAGGGTGTCCGGCGCGGCCAGACGACGGCCAGATCGCGGTCGAGAATATTCAGCAGCCCGTCGAGGTGCATGGCGCCCCACGGCAGTCCCACTCGCACGACATCCCGCACCCCGATCTCGCGCAGTATCCGTTCGACTTGATCGGCCCCCGTTGCGTTTGTTCGCAATCCTTCGGCAAGAAAACAGAGATCATCATCGATCCAGGTGACATCGGCGCCTTCGAACGTCCCTTCCCCGTGCACGGTCATCAGCACCGGAACTCCGATGCGGCCTAGGGCATCAGCGACAAATCGTTCCTCACCGGCCCGGGTGTTCGACGCCGGTCGCGTAATGATCGCTCCCTCTGGCGTCATGAGCATCAAATCGCGAATGAAGAACCCGTTTGGTTTGTCGACTCTCCCGTTCTCCACGAGGTGAACCGAAACACCATGCTCACGGTAGGCATCCACCAGGCCGTCATGCTGGGAACGCGCCAGATCCGGATCGAGCGGCGCTCGCATCTGCATGGCTTCGAAATCGTCGATCGTGTCCAGTTCCGGACCGGGGCGCTTCAGCAGCACGGCCCTCAGATTGCCGCACTCCGAAGATACGCCCCAGTCTCCCCACCACAACGGCAAGTCCTCTCGGAAAGAGTTGGTGCGCTGGTCCCATTTGTCGCCGCCATACGCTCCGGTGACGGTCGTATTCACAAGCGCCTGGCCCGGCATTGACACGGTTCAGTCCGCCGCGGACGCAGTGGGGCCGCCAAGGCCCTCCAGAACCACTTCCGCAGTCATCGGCAGTCTGGTGATCCTGGCCCCGGTGGCACTGCGAATGGCATTGGCGACCGCCGCCGGTCCGGGGATCGCGGGAGGCTCGCCGACCCCCTTCGAACCATGAGCGCCATGGACCGACGGAATCTCCACGAAAACCGTTTCGATGGGCGGGATAAACTCGGCTTTCGGTAACGCGTAATCCATGAACGACGGATTGATCGGCTGGCCCTCATCATCGAATACCAGCCCTTCATAGAGCGCCCAGCCAATACCCTGGGCGACCGCGCCCCGGATTTGACCATCGACCAGAGCAGGGTTGAGCGCAAATCCCACATCCTGCACCGCAACATATCGTTCTACAGTCACCGCACCCGTTTCCGAGTCCACCTCGACCTCGGCGAGATGAACGGCAAACCCCGGGGCGATGTCGGTGATCGCCGTGGACCCCTTGCCGTACACCGGTTCGTATTTTCCCGCCACCTGCATGCTCATCGACGCCAGTTGCTTCAGGGAGATCGACGCATCAGGAACGCCTTTCACCCGAACGAAGCCGTCGGCGATTTCCAGATCTTCGACCGCTGCCTCGAGATGGTCGGATGCAATTGTCAGCACCTGCATCCTCGCTTCTTCCGCCGCTTTCTTCACCGCAGGACCCACGGTATAGGTGATTTTGGAGCCGCCTGTCCCACCGGCGAACGGTGCGGCACTGGTATCCCCGGTGGTGACCGTGACCTTGCCCAGTGGGATGTCGAGCGCCTCAGCGGCGATCTGGGCGAACGCTGTGTTCGAACCGGTCAGGTCGGACGAGCCAAGCACGATGGTGAAGGTGCCGTCCGCATCGAGGCGGCAAACCGCGGTGGCCGGTTCCACCCCACCCGGCCAGCCCCCGATGGCCACACCCACTCCCTTACCGGGACGTGAACCATCGCCTCGGTTCTTCCAGGCGGGGTGAGCCTGTAGTGCCTGCAGCGCCTGCTTCAGTCCGATTTCCGGCCACGGCCGACCATTCGGACGCAAATCACCGTCGACGACGCAATTCTGAATCCGGAACGCCACGGGGTCCAGCCCCAGACGCGCGCAGAGTTCGTCTACGGCAGACTCGATCGCGAACGATCCCTGCTGCGCCCCGGGAGCCCGATAGGCACCGGAGCTCACCTTGTGCGTATTCACCACGTAGCCTCGGATATCGAGGTTGTCAGTTCGGTAGTAACCGCCAAGCAGAATCATGCCGATTTCCATCGGCGCTGACCCAGTGGCGCCGCTGTCGAACACTGAACGAACCTGCAGGGCGGTGATGGTGCCGTCTTTTTTGCCGCCGAGTTTGATGGAGATTTCGCATTCAGGCGCGGGATTCCCGGCCACGAAATCCTCCATGCGGGAATACACGAGATGCACGGGACGGTTCATGGCCACTGCGGCAGCGGCCACCATCGGTTCGATCAGCACGAACTTGCCGCCAAATCCTCCCCCAACCGGCATCGGCGTGACTTTGACCTTGTGCACGGGGTAGCCAACCGTTTCGGCCACTCTGGTTCGGCAGTAAAACGACGCCTGCGTGCTGGTGTAGACCTCCAGGTCGCCGAGGGCGCCGATATTGACGACGCATGCCTGCGGTTCGATGTACCCCTGATGGACCGTGTCGGAATAGATTTCGAGCTCCACGATCTCGTCCGCTTCAGCAAACCCCTTGGCGACGTCGCCACGTTGAAAATGCGTGGAGCTTTTGGCGTTGGGCGGCAGCTTTTCCTGCTCAGATTCCTCCCGAGTCGCCGCGTCGGCATTGTGCATCGATGCTTCGTCGGCGCCGCCGGCCACCCCCCGGACTTGCACAGGCGGAGCATCGAAATCCATGGCCCGGTCGAGCGATTTGACAACAGGGAGGGGCGAATCGTTGACGACCACTGCCAGAGCGCCATCTTCAGCGGCACTCTCGGATTCGGCCAGCACCAGGGCCACGATCTGACCCGCATACAACGCTTCACCCTGCGCCATCGGAGTTTTGTACGGGTTGCCTTTGTCGTCACGGGCTATCGGCAAATCTGCGGCCGTCAGGACAGCCACCACGCCCGGAATGGCCAGTGCCGCGCTCGCGTCGACGCTGTCGATCACGGCGTGCGCCGATGGACTGCCGACCGGTCGGGCAAAGAGCATACCGGGAAAGCGAAGATCACCTGTGTACTTCTCAGATCCAGTCAGCCGTTTGGGAGAATCCTGACGTTTCTTGGCTACTCCGACGACGCTCATTCCATCCCCCGTTCACATGCTCGAACAGACGTCAATACACGGCATTATGCGCTGAACATTCACTCGGTTTTCTTTGGGCCGCCTCGTCGCCGCCGCCGCCGCTTTCTGCCACCGCTCCGAGTCGCTGCCTCGGCAGTCGGCTCTCCCTCTGGCGCATCCCCTTCGGTCACCTGGGCCACTGACGCCTCGACGATAGGCGCAGCCGGAGCGGCTTCCTGAGACTCCGTTACCGTGACGATCTTCGGGCGTTTCATTCCCGGCGCTTCGAATCCCAACTCGGCGGCGGTAAATTGCACATCGGCCGCTTCGTCGGTCAGCCGAACGGTCACCAGGTCTTTCAGGATCTGGAGCGAGATCACCGTGCCCTCACCACGCGCTGTCTGCACCTGTTGTCCCAGTTTTGGCATGATGGCCTTCATCTGGCGATATTGTTCATTCTCGTACGACAGACAGCAGAGCAATCGCCCACACACCCCGGAAACCTTGCCGGGATTGAGCGACAAATCCTGTGACTTGGCCATGCCCATGTTGACTTCGGGGAACATCGGCAGCCAGGTGGCACAGCACAGCGTGCGTCCGCAACGCCCGACTCCGCCCAGCAGCCTCGCTTCATCTCGCGGACCGACCTGCTTCAGATCGACCCGGCAGCGCAGGTGAGACGCCAGATCGCGGACGAGTCCGTGCGTGTCAACCCGATCAGCTGCGGAAAAGTTGAGGGTCACGGACGATCCGTCGAAGGAGTATTCAGCGCTGATCGGTTTCATCGACAAACCGTGATGGCGGATTCGGTCCCTGAAGACCCGCACTGCATTCGCCGATTCTCTGCGCAGACGCTCCATTCTGAAGATATCATCGTCGCTCATTACCCGTATGATTGGTTTGAGCTCGCCGTTGATCTGACTGAGCGCGACATTGGTGGGAGCGATGACCACCTTGGCCGCTTCCCGACCGCGAGACGTCTCCACCACCACCCAGTCGCTCAGGTTCAGCGCTGTTCGGCCGGAGTCGTAGTAGTAGACCTGTCCTGAGTCAATGAATCGGACCCCCACCACGCAGGGCATCGGACCATCGCGCTCCGCCTTCTGGGCCTGGGCGATCGGGCTGTCATGACATTCGCAGCCACTGCCCAGCCCGCCATGGGCGATGCGTTCCTTGAATCGTTCGCGAGCGAGTGCTCGCATTTCATCGAGATTGCGCGGAAACGGAGCCGGGACGGAATCGTCGACCGGTGCTACTTCTCCGCCGGGGAAATTACTGGCCATTGCATCACCATCGCCTCGAGCGCCAGCCGAGGCCGAATACTCCGTTCCAGATCATTCATGCACTGCGTTACTGCGACCAGCGCGCGATGACTATCGCCAAGCGTGACCGACGTCGGCGCCATCGGTTTGTGCCGGATGACATCACCGGTGTCGTAACCCGCTGCACTCATCATAACCGCTCGCCAGTATCCCGCCGTGGACGCGAGCTCGGCAAAGACCACATCGCGTGATTTCGCGAATTCGCCGGCCAACTGGAAAGCCCTCACCATACGATCGAACGGTGTGGCATCAACCCACTCGCTGGCTCGCCGCCAGGCGCTGATCCGCCCATCGACGAGCGAGTCGTCTTCGATGGCCCGGAACGCCCACCCGGGAAGCCCCTGCGCCAGCGCGGCCAGTTGACTCGCCCTTTCCTCAGTCTGTCCCGCCGCTACCAGACACGCCGCCAGTTCAGGCTCGGGAACCGGACTGAGCACGATCTGCTCGCAGCGGGATCGAATGGTCGGCAGGAGAGCGTCGGGTCGTTCCGCCAGCAGGATCAGGACAAGCTGAGACGGTGGTTCTTCGAGCGTTTTCAGCAGAGCTTCCTGAGCAACCTCCGTCAGGTTTCCGGCGTCCTCCAGGATGATTACCCGATACTCGGAACTGTATGCCCGCAGAGCTGAAACTGCCGTAATCTCGCGCACCGTTTCGACGGTCAACGATTCCGAGCTCGTTTTCTCTTTCGCCAGTTGCCGTTGAGTCTCCAGCGAAAACCGGTGCAGATCGGGGTGTATTCCCCGCGCCACTCTGCGGCAGTCATCGCAGCGCAGACACGGCGACCCACTCTCGCCGACATGTGGGCAGATGAGGGCGGCAGCCAACACATTGGCCAGTGTGGTCTTACCGACCGATACAGGACCAGAGATCAGATAGGCATGCCGAACCCGCCGATCGAGCAATTCACCAGCCAGGAGTGCTCTGACGCGCTGGTGACCGCAGACGGGCCAGTCGCGGCCGCTCATCAGGCGGCTCGCTTTTTGACTTTGACCGGTCGACGAGTGCTGGTTCTGGCCACAGTCTCCAGATCCCCGGTCTTGCCCAGCAGGGCGATAACCTCGTCCCGCTCTGCGCCGGAAAACTCCGGGTCGGTGTCGATATCCCGAATGAATGAAGCCAACTCATCTACCGGCATCACAGGATGGCTCGACCCTTCAACCTCCAGATCCGCCGTGCTGGCCGTGAACACGATCGCGGTGTAGATGTCGACGTCATGTCCGGCAGCCGCCAGCGTTTTCTCGATCAGGGCAAAGTCCCGGTCGGCATCCCGCGTCGGATTACCCAACTGGGGACCACTGAACGAAAACATCCGGGAGAGCATCGGCCCGCCCTTTTGCCAGCGATCGTTGATCGCTTTCACCTCACCGGGAAAATCGCTGGTGGTGATCACGATCACTCCACCAGGCGCTACCATGACGTGGTCGACAACTCCGCCCTCTACCCCCGCAAAGTGAATCAGGGTGTGTCGCTCTGAAAGACCATCGAGATGGGTATCCAGAGCGATATCCTCGCGGGCGTGGCGGGCATTGTGGCTCCAGGTGCTGACCCCTCGCATGCCGCGATTGAAAAGCACAAATCCACCAAGCAACATGATGTATGTCGCGGCCACCACAGCCGAATTGCCCTGCATGAGGAACGCCACAGGAAATGTCCCGGCAAGCGCCAGAAATCCCAGGATCGCCGACATCTTCGCGCGTTTTTTGCGCTCGGCGGCATATGCCTTATCTCGAATGATGCGCATGAATAATGGAGACCGTTCGCGGAAGACGAGCAGCCGGGCAAGGAGCGCCGCAGCCTTGAAATCGCTGCGAGTTTAGCACAGGGCGCCCACCAATCAGGTCAGTGCGGGGACATGTGTCCAGGCTTCGAACATGAACCTGCCTGCGGCCAGCAGACCAATGATCGCGATGCCAGTCAATCCTCCGGCCACGATCCACCGCTGCAGTTCGCCAATGCGTTCGAAACGGTTCTCCTGACCGCAAATCAGTAACAGCGCCACCATCGCCAGACCCGAAAATGCTACGACGGCCGAGGTCACCAACATCAGCGTCAGCGGCGCCAGCAGTGGCGACCAGCCGCTCAACAAAACCGCGACGACCGGGAGACACCCACACAGGAGGGAGAGCGGTTCCCACCATCTGGACACGATGCGCTGCCCCATCCGGGGTCGCCGCCAGATTGTCTGACCGAGCAGCATGCAGAGCATCGTCGCCAGTCCAACCCCTGCTGCGGCGCCTGTCAACAATCGCATCTCGTTGCGCGGTCGATACGGCGTGGCAAAACCGACATCGGTGAAGAGCGAGTTGAAGCCGTCGACCGCCATCGTCGCCAGAAGCAACAGCAGCATGGCACCCGCGCTGAGCGTGGGCAGACCAGCATTTCGGTGCCGCCCCTGCATGATGAGCAGGACGAACGTAGACAGAAATCCGGCATAGATTCCGGTCATCCGCGCATCGAACGGCAACAATCCATCGCCAAACTGCAAGGTGTGGCTGGGGCGCTGCGCGCAGATCCCATGCAGGAACGCATGGGACTTGGCGGACAGAGACACCGGGATCGCCAGAAAGACTCCCAGCAACAACAATGCGGAGATCGGCGCCAGGTACCGCTGCAGCGGAGTGGGCGCGCTCTCGTCTGGACTTGTTCGGATTGAAAGCTGCATGATCACGTCAATTGCGCAATTGCCGTTCGCCGCTTCCTAGTGTAGCCCGCTCGGCTTCGGACGAGTGGCGTCCCCCGCCCGTGTATCATCCTGACCGGCTGGCGATGGGGCGTGGTGCCGCAGACAGGGGCTTCGGGATGAGAACACTGACAAGGATCGTGTACGTCGGCGGGGCACTGGGCACGTTTATCACGCTGGCCAGGAAGGTCCGCAGTGGTCGCACCAGCACGTTTGACGAAACGATCACACGCACGTTGCAGACTGTGGATAACCCCACGTTCGACAAAGTGATGCACACCGTCTCCTGGCCGGGTTTCCCTCCACAGAGCAGAGTCATCCCCTGGGCTTTACCGCTGGCCATGCTGGCCGCCGGACGACCGTTGGAAGCCGCTTTCCAGCTGGCAGGCTGGGGCACCGGTGGGATATCCGGCCTGGTGAAGCGGATCATGAAACGCCCCCGACCCGATCTCGACGGAATCAGAGTTGCCGAAGCTCGCATCGGTGGGTCGAGCTTCCCCAGCGGGCACGTGATCATCTACACCGGTGTCTACGGTTTCCTGGCGTATCTTGCCCACTGTCACATCAGGATTGGACTGATCCGTAAGGCAATCGTGGGCGGACTGGCCAGCATGATTGCGCTCGTCGGTCCCAGCCGCATCTACCTCGGACATCATTGGTTCAGCGATGTTGTTGCGTCCTATCTTCTCGGCACCAGCTATCTTGTCATGCTGACCGGTGTTTACCAGCGAATGCGACGCAACAGGAAGCAGGCATGAAATCGCTGCGGATGGTCGAGGTCATCGGTCATGCCGGGGCGGCAGGTTTTTTCCCGCACAACAGTCGCGATTCCCTGGCCAAAGCGATCGAACTGGGTGTCGACCGCATCGAAGTCGATATCCTGACGGCGCTCGACGATGTTCTGATCCTCTCACACGATGCCTCTCTGGTTTATGAAGGCTCCCTTCAGGAGACGCGTAACCTGCGGCTCGATGAGTTGCAGGTCATCCTGACCGGTCTGCTCACCCTCGAGGACGCCATCGAAATGACCGGGGACCGCTTTCCCCTGTTGCTCGACATCAAGGCAAGACACATCTCCGGTCCGCTGATCGCGGCGATCGAAGCAACACCCGCGAAACATCGGCTATCGGCCTGTGGCGTATTCGCGCGCACACTTCGCCAGCTCCGGCAGACATTCCCGACTATGCAGGTGGGACTCTCCCGGGGTCACTCGCTCACCAGGCTGCGCAACCGATACCTGGAGAGAATTGGCGGCATTCTGCTTTCCGCGCCCCAATCCTTTACGCTGACTCTTTCGGCGAAATGGTGTGGGGCCCGCGAAGTGATGATCTACCACCAGATGTGCACGCGGCTGATGGTGTTTGCCTGCCATCTGGCGGGATTGCGCGTCAACGTCTGGACCGTCGACGAACCACGAGACATGAGACGGGTCCTGGCTTCCGGGGCCGACGGCATCATCTCCAATCGACCTGATCTGGTAATGGAGGTTCTGACCAACCGAGGATATCGGCGAATCGGTGAGGCGCTTTGACCCAGGCGTCCGACCGTGGTAATCTCACGGGTCGACAATTCAGCGGCGGCTGTGATGGAAACAGCGCTTGCACGATGTGCGCAAAAGCGACTCCGCGACAGGTGAAAGGCGGAGCAACCACACTGCGAGAGATCATTCCGGAGCCGTGTTCCGAACAGCGATGAGCCCAGTAGGTTCAACCGGGAACCGCCCGTTAGCGCGGTATCAAGCTGGGTGCGAGCGATCGCATCAACTGAGGTGGTACCGCGGGTCTGGCTCGTCCTCGATCGAGGATGGGCTTTTTTGTTTGTGCCTGACACAGCGGGCGAAGGGAGTGCCGATGTCTCCGCTGCAAGAAGTCTCGACGAAAACCGACTTTCCGGAAATGGAACGGTCGATTCTCGCCTGGTGGCAGCAGGAAGGAATCATGGAGAAGTACCTGCGCCGCAATCAGGGCGCAGCGCAGATATTCTCCTTCATCGACGGCCCCATCACCGCAAACAATCCCATGGGCGTTCATCACGGCTGGGGTCGAACCTACAAGGATCTCTTTCAGCGCTACCACGCCATGCTGGGCAAAGATCAGCGCTTCCAGAATGGCTTCGACTGTCAGGGTTTGTGGGTAGAGGTCGAGGTCGAAAAAGAGCTGGGGCTGAAAAGCAAACGGGATATCGAAGCCTACGGGATCGGGGACTTTGTCAACCGCTGCAAAGAACGAGTGTGGAAGTACGCGGACCGGATCACCGAGCAGTCCATTCGCCTCGGCTACTGGATGGACTGGGACAATTCCTACTTCACAATGTCCGATGAGAACAATTACACAATCTGGCACTTTCTCAAAACGTGCCATGAACGAGGCTGGGTCTACAAAGGTCACGATGTCATGCCATGGTGTCCCCGCTGCGGCACTGGCATCTCCGAGCATGAGATCGTCACCGAGGGGTACCAGCAACGCACACACCTGTCGGTCTTTGTTGGTTTGCCCCTCGACGACCGCCCAGGCGAATACCTGCTGGTCTGGACGACAACCCCCTGGACGCTCGCCGCAAACGTCGCCGCCGCAGTCCACCCCGATCTGACCTATGCGTCGGTCAGACAAGGGGAAAAGACATTCTGGTTGGCCCGGGACGCCATCGCCAACGCCATCCGAGGCGAGCACGAAGTCCTGGAACAACTGACCGGCGCCGATCTGCTCGGTTGGACCTATCGTGGTCCATTCGATCATCTGCCCGCCAACGCCAATCTACGCCACCGGGTGATTTCATGGAAGGATGTCGGCGCAACGGAAGGAACCGGCATCGTCCATATCGCGCCGGGTTGCGGTAAGGAAGACTTTGCCCTTTCCCGGGAAAACGACCTCGAGGTCGTGGCACCAATCAACGAGTTCGGCGTTTACGTGGACGGGTTCGACTGGCTGAGCGGCTCATATGTCCACGAAGTCGCCACACCGATCATGCGCGATCTGCAGTCCCGCGATCTCCTCTATCGCGGCGAGCAGTACTCCCACCGCTATCCAGTTTGCTGGCGTTGCGGTACCGATCTCGTTTTCCGGCTCGTCGATGAGTGGTTCATCTCGATGGATCAACTCCGCGAACCGATGATGCGTGTCACCCGGGAGACGAACTGGTTCCCCTCGTTTGGACAGGATCGCGAACTCGACTGGCTGGCCCACATGGACGACTGGATGATCTCCAAGAAGCGCTACTGGGGTCTGGCATTGCCGATTTACGAGTGCCACTCCTGCGGAGCGTTCGAGGTCATTGGCAGCGAAACCGAGCTGCAGGAGCGTGCGGTCGCAGGATGGGACGCATTCGCCGGTCACTCACCGCACCGACCTTGGGTCGACGAGGTAAAGATCACCTGCGGTTCGTGTGGCGACGTGATTTCCCGAATCAAGGATGTCGGCAATCCGTGGCTCGATGCCGGCATTGTCGCCTTCTCCACCCTTGACTACCGCACCGACCGCGACTACTGGGAGAAGTGGTATCCGGCGGATTTGATCAGCGAAAGCTTCCCCGGTCAGTTCCGCAACTGGTTTTACTCGGTCATCGCCCAGAGCACCGCGCTGACCGATCGCCAGGCATTTCGCAATGTCTTTTCCTATGCCCTGATGCGCGACGAAAAGGGCGAGGAGATGCACAAGAGCAAGGGGAACGCCATTTGGTTCGATGATGCCGCCGAAGTTGCCGGTGTGGACGTCATGCGATGGCTCTACACCTCGGTCAATCCCAGCCACAATCTGAACTTCGGATTCGGAGCATTAGACGAGGTGCGGCGCCGGTTCATTCTGCCCCTCTGGAACTCCTATTCGTTTTTCGTCACTTACGCCCGGATCGATGGATTCGATCCACGGGCTGGCAGCGCTCCGCCGCTCGCCGGCCGGACCCTGCTCGACCGCTGGATCATCTCTCGATTACATCAGGTCACCGACACCGTCCGCCTCGAACTGGAGCGGTACGAACCAGATGCCGCCACCCGGGCGCTCGAGCACTTCGTCGTCGAGGAACTTTCCAACTGGTACATCCGGCGAAACCGGCGGCGTTTCTGGAAGTCGGATGCGGACGACGATAAACTCGCCGCCTACCACACGCTCTACGAGGTGTTGACCGCACTGACTAGGTTGCTGGCGCCGTTCATGCCATTCCTGTCGGAGTCGATGTACCAAAATCTGGTGCGCTCATTCGATGCGGAAGCTCCGGTTTCAGTCCACCTGACGGACTATCCGGCCGCCGACCAATCGGCGATCGATGAGGCACTGTCCCGGGATATGGAAGCGGTCCTCGAAGTCGTCGCGCTGGGTCGATCGGCCCGCTCGGAAGCGAATGTCAAGGTTCGCCAGCCGTTGCCTCGCATTCGCCTCTACGCCAGAGAGCGATCCTTTTACGAGGCGGCCACCAGGTTGCAGGATCTTGTGCTCGACGAACTCAATGTCAAATCCCTCGAACCGCTTGTCGAACTTGGCGAAGTGGTTTCCTGGGAAGTTCGACCGAATCTGAGCGTGCTGGGGCCCAGGTACGGGAAGCGGGTCAATGGCATTCGCACGGCGCTGACCAAGGCCGACCCTGCCGCGATCGCCCGCACGGTTTCGGCTGGTCAGTCGGTGGTCGTAGAGTTCGACGGCGATCAGGTGTCACTCGAACCAGCGGAACTGCTGGTCGACATGCGAAAACGTCCTGGTTACGCCGCGGCCGAAGGACCAAACAGCACCCTCGTTCTGGACACCACGCTCACTCCAGAGCTGATCGCCGAAGGAATGGTGCGCGACTTCGTGCGTGGCGTGCAGGATTGCCGTCGCTCCGCGGGATACCAGATCGAAGATCGCATTTCGATCTCCTATCTGGCGGATCCCGAAGTGCACTCAGCGGTTGAATCTGCGGTTGCGTATGTCAAGCTGGAAACGTTGGCGAATTCGGTGGAGGGAACAGTCGTTACCGGCGCCTCTGATCAACTCGAACCCGAGAGCGTCGAGGGCCCGGGCGGCACAGTCACCGCCGACGGTGCGTACCTCGACCAGATTGAAGTAGGCAACCATCATGTCCGAATCCAGCTGCGACGTTGATCACATGCGCATTGTCAAACCCGAAGGAACAGTATCGTTTAGCAAAGCACAATGGGCGACATGGTATGATCCATGCTGCTCGACTACTACGCAGCCGCGTGGTGGTTTTGACCGTCCGGTACAGAGGAAACCCTGGTGACCCAACCTGAAGTAGCTGTCAGCGGCTCGATCGCCTATGACTACATCATGTCCTTTGGTGGTTCGTTTGGCGATCACATCATTCCCGAGAAAACCCACGTCATCTCGCTCAGCTTCCTTGTCGATTCGCTGAAGCGGCAGCGGGGCGGCGTCGCCGGGAATGTCTCCTATAGTCTGGCTCTTCTCTCTTCGCCTTCCTACCTTGTCGGCGCCGTCGGCAGCGACTTCGGTCCCTATGGCGAGTTGTTCGACGAACTCGGAGTTGACCTGACGTATGTCCTTCAGGTTGAGGATCATCTGACTGCGTCCGCGTTCATGATGGCTGATCAGAAAGACAACCACATCGCGTCGTTCTTCCCCGGCCCGGCAAACATGGCCTCCTTCATCGATGCGGAGCCCATCGGCAATCAGTGCCGGTACGCGCTCGTCGGCGCCACGTCGCCGGAAGTGATGGAACAACACGCCGCCGAGTTCGGCCGAAGTAGTGCGCGCCTGATCTACGATCCAGCGTTTCAGATCATCCTGCTGACCGCGGACCAGCTCGAAGCGGGTATTGGGCAGTCATGGGGAGTCATCAGCAACGACTATGAATTCGCCATGATCGAACGGAAAACCGGTCTCTCCGTGGCCGACATCAGCGAGCGAGTCGAACTGGTGGTCGTGACCTACGGCGAAAACGGCTCCGACCTGATCTCCGGCGGACGCACGGTGAAAGTGCCGGCAGCCAGAGTCGCCAGCGTCGTCGACCCGACGGGCGCCGGGGATGCCTATCGCTCCGGACTGCTCAAGGGATTGCTGCTGGATCTCGATCTGGAAGTCGCCGGCCGTATGGCCAGTCTGACCGCAGCCTACGCGGTCGAACATGTCGGTACCCAGGCCCATTACTACACAGTCGAGGAATTCGTGGACCGGTTCGATCGATCATTTCCGGACTTCGCCGGCGCGATCACCGCTGGTGCGCTGGAAGGCAAACAGATACCGGCCTGAACAAATCGGATCTGACACTAATCTCATCACCAAGGAGTACTTATGGCGACAACCTCATTTTCGTTTGACATCAAAGATCCTTCGCTGGCGCCGGACGGACGCCGCCGAATCGAATGGGCCAGTCGGGAAATGCCGGTGCTGCGTCAGATTCATGAGCGTTTTGCAGCGGAAAAACCGCTGCAGGGTATCCGCCTGCTGGCCTGCGCCCACATCACCACCGAAACGGCGAATCTCGCCCTGGCGCTGAAAGCGGGCGGCGCTGATGCCGTGCTCTGTGCCAGCAACCCGCTATCGACCCAGGATGACGTGGCGGCCGCTCTCGTCGACGAAGGAATCCCGGTTTTCGCCATCAAAGGCGAGGACAACGAAACCTATTACCGGCACATCCATGCTGCGCTCGACCACAAACCCCAAGTCATTGTCGATGACGGCGCCGATGTAGTCAGCGCCGTGCACACGACTCGGAAAGAACTGTTGCCGCATATCCTTGGCGCCACCGAGGAAACAACCACCGGCGTCGTCCGAGACCGGGCCATGGAACAGAGTGGCGTGCTGCAGTTTCCGGTCGTCGCCGTCAACGACGCGGATACGAAGCACTTCTTCGACAATCGCTATGGCACCGGGCAGAGCAGCATCGACGGCATCCTGCGCGCCACCAACATCCTCCTCTCGGGCAAAACGGTCGTGGTGGCTGGATACGGGTGGTGCGGCAAGGGCATCGCCATGCGATTGCGGGGTATGGGAGCCCGCGTGATCGTCACCGAAGTCGACTCGGTCAAAGCGCTCGAAGCGGCCATGGACGGGTTCGCGGTGATGACGATGGCTCGCGCGGCGGCTCAGGGCGATCTTTTCGTCACGGCGACCGGCAATATCAATGTCATTGACAAAGATGCCTTTGCCCAGATGAAGGATGGGGCGATTCTGGCCAATGCCGGTCACTTCAACTCCGAAATCAATATCAAGGCGCTCGAGGAGATGTCGGGCGAGGGACGACGCACACTGCGCCCGATGGTCGAGGAGTTCAGAATCGCTGAGGATCAGCGGGTGATCGTGCTTGGTGAGGGTCGCCTGATCAATCTCGCCGCCGCTGAAGGGCATCCGGCCAGTGTGATGGATATGAGTTTTGCCAATCAGGCGATGGCTGCCGCCTTCATCGTGCGGGAGGCCGGCAAACTCGACAAACGGGTTTATCAGGTGCCAAAGGAAATCGATCACGAGATCGCGCGCATGAAGCTGGTCAGCATGGACATCGAGATCGACGTGCTAACCGATGAGCAGGCCCACTATCTCAACTCGTGGGAAGCCGGTACGTAGATGATGTCGAGGCAGGATCGCAGCAAAGAGTCGCGGCAGTTTCGGGGGTGATATGACCACAACATTCAGCAGCTCTCCAATGAGTCTATTCACATCGGAGTCGGTCACGGAAGGACATCCAGACAAGATCTGTGACCAGATTTCGGATGCCGTTCTCGATGCGGTGCTGACCAACGACCCGGCAGGTCGAGTCGCCTGCGAAACAGCGGCGACAACCGGTCTGGTGCTCGTTTTCGGTGAAATCACCACAGAAACCTACATTGAAATCCCGGACCTGGTGCGCGGCGTGATCGCTGACATCGGCTACACCGACGCTGCGTACGGGTTCGACGCACGCACCTGCGCGGTGATCTCTTCGATCAAGGCTCAGAGTCCCGAAATCAGCGACGGGGTCAGCAAGGCGCTTGAAATCCGCAACGCAAACGGCAACGCCAATGAGCTGGACAACATCGGTGCCGGCGATCAGGGCATGATGATCGGTTTCGCCTGCCGGGAGACCCAGGAACTGATGCCGCTGCCGATTTCGCTCGCTCACAAGGTCGTCAGGCAACTCTCCAGCGTCCGCCGCAGCGGGGTTCTCGACTGGTTGCGCCCCGATGGCAAATCGCAGGTCACGGTGGAGTACCGCTATGGTGAGCCAGTGCGGGTCGACACAGTCGTCGTCTCAACCCAGCACGATGAAAAGGTCAACAATGCGGCGATCGCTGCAGGAATCGAATCCGAAGTCATTCGCAAGGTTATTCCCGCTGAGTTGCTGGACCAGAAAACTCGCCTGCTGATCAACCCGAGCGGTCGGTTCACAATTGGTGGTCCAATCGGCGATGCCGGTCTGACCGGGCGCAAGATCATCGTCGATACCTACGGTGGTATGGCCCGTCATGGCGGCGGCGCCTTCTCCGGCAAGGATCCGACCAAGGTGGACCGATCCGGCGCTTACGCGGCCCGTTATGTGGCCAAGAATGTCGTGGCGGCCGGGCTGGCGGAACGATTCGAAATCCAGATTTCCTACGCCATCGGCGTGGCTCGCCCCGTCTCGCTGATGGTAGAAACCTTCGGTACCGGCCGAATCAGTGACGAACGCATCGAGGAACTGATCAGCGAGTACTTCGATCTGCGTCCGGCAGCCATCATTCGCCAGCTCGACCTGCAGCGTCCGATTTACCGGCAGACTGCAGCGTTTGGCCACTTCGGACGTGATGATCTCGATGTACCGTGGGAACGAACCGACAAAGCCGGTTTGCTGGCGCAGGCAGCGGGTCTCGAATACGCGACGGCCGCCCGATAGCGATCGGTTCCTGTCAGTCCAGACATGTGCGAAACCGCCGGGGTTGAACACCCCGGCGGCTTCTTTTGCTCAAGACAGAGCGAACTGGCTAGTTTTCGACCCTGAGGATTTTTACAGTGTTTTCACGCCCGTTGGGCATGATGTACGTCGCGGTTTCGCCAGTTTTGCGACCAAGCAGCTGCTTGCCCATCGGTGATTCGTTGGAGATTCTCCCCGCTGCCGGTTTCGCCTCCAGCGGACCGACGATCTGGTACGCCTCTTCCTCGCCGTCGAAATCAACTATCACTGTGCTGCCGAGCCGCACGATATCGTCCTTGGGCAGACTGCTTTCGTCGACAACGTCCGCATTGCGCAGCAGTCCCTGCAGTTCAGCGATACGGCGCTCATTCATCATCTGATCATGTCGCGCCGCATCATAGGCCGAGTTCTCGCGCAGGTCCCCATGTGAACGCGCTTCGGCGACCGCAGCAGTGATTGCCGGACGTCGAACATTGGTCAATTCTTCGAGTTCAGCGGTCAACCGCTCCAGACCCTCGCGGGTTACAGGTATCCGATTCGTCACGCAGTGAATCCCTTTACGTCAACAAGACTCGCCGTTAGCTGACCTCGATCATCGCCTCGATTTCGACGGCGATGTTCGACGGCAGCGACACGAAGCCGACCGCCGACCGGGTATGGCGACCCTTGTCTCCAAAGACCTCGACCATTAGATCTGAGCAACCGTTGATGACCTTGGGCTGGTCGACAAAATCAGGCATCGAGTTGACCATCCCCAGAATCTTGACAACGCGATTGACGCGATCGAGATCGCCACCCAGGGCATCGTTGATTGTGGAAATGATGTTGATTCCCACATCGCGGGCGACGGCATACCCTTCCTCAAGAGTCAGATCCCGGCCGAGTTTGCCTGGTTTGGCTCCTTCACTCGGACCTGTACCCGAAATGAGCAGGAGATTGCCAGTCTGGTAATACCGCACGTAGGTTGCTACCGGCTGAACCGGCGCAGGCAACGTGATTCCAAGCTCTCGAAGACGGTCGTGCACACTCATGCTTTCTCTTCCCTTCCTTCACTACTTCCAGCCAAGGTAATCGCCAATTCGCTGCACTGCCGCTTCCAGGATGGCGTCACTCGTGGCCACAGAGAGACGCACATGTCCTTCGCCCGCATCGCCAAACGCCAGTCCTGGTGTCACCGCAACGTGCGCTTCCTGAAGCAACTTGTCCGCCAGTTCCATCGAGCTCATTCCGGTACCGCGTGCATCGGGAAAGGCGTAGAACGCTCCCTCCGGAGCCGGACAGGAGATCCCTTTGACCTGGTTGAGACCGTTTGCCACCATCGTTCTCCGACGATCCCACGCCGCGACCATTTCGCCGATGAACTCCTGCGGCCCGGTCAGCGCGGCCACGCCTCCCGCTTGAACGAAGGACGTGGCATGCGTCACAGAATGACTCTGAACCTTGGCGATCTCGTCGATCAACGTTTTAGGGCCGGCCACATAGCCGAGTCGCCAGCCGGTCATGGCATATGCCTTGGACAGTCCGTTGAATGTCAGCGTTCTCTCCCACATCCCCGGCAATCCGGCGATGCTGATGTGCTCATGACCGTCATAGACGATCTTCTCGTACATCTCGTCGGTGTAGATGAGCAGATCGCGCTCGATCGCAAAATCACACAATGTCTGCAACTCGGCTCTATCGAGCACTCTGCCCGTGGGGTTGTTCGGTGAGTTGACCACGATTCCTCGCACAGCGGGGTTCCAGCCAGCCTCGAGCTTTTCCCGTGTGATCCGGAAGTTGTCGTCCGGATCGAGCCCCACGTGAGACACGCGGCCGCCCGCCAGCTCCACCATCGACGGGTAGGACACCCAGGCCGGCTCCAGCAGCATGATCTCGACCCCGTCTTCCACCGTGGCCATCATCGCGGCGAACAGCGCCTGCTTACCGCCGGGTGTGACGATGATCTCGCTCGGCTCATAGTTCAGGCCATTGTCGGTCTTGAGCTTGGCGGCGATAGCCCTTTTCAGTGCTGGTGTCCCGTTACTGGCCACGTAATGTGTATCACCGGCGTTCATCGCCGCTGCGGCAGCGTCACGAGCATTCTGCGGCGTAATGAAATCCGGATCTCCGCCACCGAGATCGATGACATCGATCCCCTGTGCTTTCAGCGCCCTGGCCTTGTCGGACACGGCCAGGGTTGGCGACGGCGCAGCTTCCCTGACCCGGCGAGACAGAAAATCGGTCAGCGGTCTGTGTGTGGTTGACACGGTGGACTCCTGTTGGCGCGATCGATCGAGGACGGCAACGCTACAAGTATCCCGCGAAAACCGGGATCACGGCCAGTGCGAGGACGAAGCGGAATCAGAACTCGGCCGACAGGTCCGCCAGTATCGCCTGGATCCTGCCGTCGATCTCCTCGAGATCCGCCAACAGAGGATTTCCACTCGGGTGCGCGCGAAGTGCGGCGTTCAGCCGGCACTTGTACTCGAGCAGGGTCTGCGGATCGCTATTGAAACGAGCGAACACGCCTCGGCCGGCCGCCTCGTAATCGGCGATCAGTTCGCGGTCATTCGCGACAACATCAGCGGTCTTGAGGAGCAAGCTGGCTGGCGAAAAACCATCCACATGCTGAATCGCCACAGCCTTGCGATCCTCCCACGGCAGCGATTTATCCAACTCGGTCACCGATTCGACGAGCGCTGCGATCTCATCGCCAAAACGCCGACCCAGCTCCTGGAGCGTCACCTTGTGCGCAGGATGACTATCCTCCACCGTGTCATGGAGAATACCGGCAGCGATCACCTCGTCGCTGGCCCCGGCCTTCGCCAGGATCAGCGCAACTGTTAACGGGTGGACGAGATAGGGCACATCTTTGCCCTTGCGAAGCTGATGTTCGTCTCTCCAATGAGTTGCCACGGCCAGGGCAATCGCATCGGCGACAAGCGACGAAAACACCATGATCGCCGTTCCCCTCACTCTCAGCTACATCTGACTTTGTGCCAGTCCGAGTGCCGCCGTCCACACTTCCAACCCAGTGGTATCGATGCCAAGTTCGCCAAGTATCGCCGGGTAGCAAAGAGAACGATGATCCCCTCCACGACACGATGTATGACCTTGCCGAGTGTCTGGATACGGGTTGCGTAGTCCCCCATCCGGTCGGCCAGCAATGCGCTCGCTTTGGAGTTTTCGATGTACTTGTTGACCAGAATGCGCGTGATCCAGAGCAGGGCTGTGGCAACAAAGATGATGATCAGTATGCGGACCCCGGCACGACCGGCATCCTCCACTCGCTCGAAGACCTCGTTGTCCATCGTTCCCGTGCGCCTACTCATCGCTGACGAATCTGATCAGCTGTTTCGAGCTCCGATCCAGACCGGAGAACTGCACGCCCACTGACCATTCGTCTGCATCACTCGGATGTAATACCAGTCAGGTTGCGATCCATTGCCATGATGCGTCATTTGCTCATTGCAGGTCCATTCGCGTGCGCTTGCGGCCCGGTGAAAGACGAATGCCGGGGAGAGAAAACCACCCAGATGTGTCGATCGGGGCCCGGTCGTCAGTTCGGCGAGTTGCTGCCGCACCGCTACGCCATTGATGATGCCCTCGATGACCGTTTCAGAATCGCCTTCGATTTCCAGCGAGATCGACTGAGTGCCAGCGGTGGTGATCGAAGGATTTCGCCAGCTGACTGTTCTGGCAAGAACTCGATTCGGTTCTGCGTATTCCCAGTGACTGAACGCCAGATCGGTCCCGACTTCCTCCTGAGGAGAGACGATCTCCCGTCCCCGGAAACGAGGTTCGACGCCGATCAGACGTCCCCCTGAAATGGAGAGATCGACAGACCACGCAGTTTCTGCTTCGAGCTCTCCCCAGCCAGTCTCGAGCGCCACCTTCCAATGCTTGTCACCGCGATCGCGGCCCTTTGGCGCGAACCGTTCGATGACTTCGTTACTGCACAGGAGTTCAACCGAGGCGATCGGGGCTCCGCCGATTACGTTGATGTCGATCTCCCGACTCTCTCGCCATGGCAGTTCAGAACCCATCATGGCCCCATTGACCGCCAGGCCGACCTCGATTCGGTCTCCCGTCAACGCCCAGACGCGTCTGGCTCGCAGCGCTTCCCAGATGCCCTCGCGTGACAACTCCCTCGCCCAAACGCCGAGTCGGCCGTGACCATAGCTGCCGGGGTGCGCGCTGTGATGATCTGTCGATCCGATGACGCCGAACCGGTGACCGTTCGCCAGCCCGGCCTGCATGGTGCTCCGTCCGTCACGGGGGCCCATCGTGTGCAGATAGGGAAACGGCGCGTCATCACTCTCCGCGCAACCATGCATCGACATGATTTCCGCGAACGGACTGAGCGAAGGATCGAACTGGTTCCAGTCAATGCCGCGATATCCCGGCTGGTAGCCGATGTGGTGGGGAATGATCATGCCGCCATCCGGCCCCCCAAACGCCAGCAGACGCCGTCGCAAATCGGCGAGATCCTCAGCCGGGAGGATTTCCCCTTTGTCCCCTCGAAAGTAGATGTTATGGTCTCCCGACCGCATCGAGTGCCACTCAAAACTCAGAAATGTGGTGAAACTCCCGTCCACATTCTGCGCATTGGTCGTTTCGACATACTGCGGCCAGCTCTCCAGCGCCCGCTGAAAACCCGCCAGGTGATAGGCGTTTACGGCAGCCAGCCGACTCTCCTTCTCGGGAAGATCCGGCCAATGCGCATGTGCCGTCACGCTGACGAAATCGAGCTGCAGATGCGCGTTCCGAAATGAGTCTTCCAGCAATCCGTGTCCATAGCTGATACCGCAATGGTTGTGCAGATCACCATAGTAGGGTCGAAGCGCGCCACGATCAGCCGCCATTACACCCGCGTCCTTCCAATGTGTTCGAATCGTCCACTCGCTGCAGACCGATATGCTGCAAAGATCATGTCCAGAGCCGCTCGCGCTTCCTGCACGGTCGCCAGTCCGTCGGTTCCGCCTCGCAGCATTCGGACGAATCGCGTCGGTCCCTCCTGGTGAAAACCTCCGCTGACAAATCTGGGTACCTGTGCAGACGCGTTCTGAATGATCGTTTCCCCGGCAGGCCGGTACCAGCGCAGGAATGGAGGAGTCGCCCTGACTCGGGAAGC
>WBZO01002499.1_pt1 | contig 23760 bp, 15 predicted proteins | sample 5204261 | NCBI WGS metagenome assembly WBZO01 (sample SAMN12412400, study PRJNA552823) | activated sludge metagenome | isolation source: activated sludge from anammox sidestream of wastewater treatment plant... | place: USA: North Carolina | collected 2017-09 | reverse complement strand
ACCGGTCGTAGCCCTTGCCGATCGCCCACTCCATGATCTGGGGACGACGGTTCACGAGGTCGGCCGCTGCCTGCGCCGCGGAGCCCGACACCGACACGGGACGACCACCGATGCCGGTGTTCACCGCCGCGGTGTTCTCCGGGCTGAGCACGTGGTAGGCAATCGAGTGATGCAGGATCTTGCGGGCCTGCAGGTTCGTGGGACGGATTTCGACCATCCGGATCCAGCGCGGTTCCGTCACCGGAATGTCGCTGGTCGGACGCCACCACTGGTCCTGCGAGACGGCAGGCATCGTGTACTCCGGCGCCTTGACGACGATGTCCGGCGGGCCGTAGCCGTCGCGCTCACCCATCCAGAACAGGTCCTTCGCCACCGGCTTGGCCTTGAAGTCGGCCGGGTTGCCCTCGAGGGCTCCACCGTCGACCCAGGCCGAGATCGTGGCCACCTGCTCGTCGGTCAGCGACATGTCGTTCTTGAACTTGGTCACGCCGACCGACCGGTCGATGTGCCACGGCGGCATCTGCCGCGTTTCGACACGCTGCTTGATCGAGCGGGCCCACGGACGCGCGTCCTGGTAGGTGACCAGTGACATCGGGCCGATCGAGCCGGGCTCGTGGCACGACTGGCACTTGGCCTGAAGGATGGGGGACACGTCCTTATTGAATGTGACCTGCTTGCCCTGCTGCGCCGACGCGGCACTGGGCAGCGCCAGCAGCGTGCCGAGCGCGAGGGCGGTTCCGAGGTGGAGCTTCGAACCAGGCATCATTGGCTCCTCTATGTATTCCAGGCGATCCGTTATTCGAGCCGCACCCGGTTGCCGGGACACGGCGCACATCAGCGAAGCGGCGGCGAGTGGCGGGAAGCCGGCACGTGCCGGATCGCCGTCGACTCGTCGGTGGCTGGGGAAAATCCCCCGCTGATTGCTGATTATTCCGCACTGTTGCCGGTGCGGCAATATCGAAGATGGGATATGTCCGGGAAATACTGACGAGTCGGTGCCGCCTCGGCCGCGTGGTACAATCTCCGGTCGGTACGAGCGCGATTTTCCAGACCATTACGACGAACACGGATCAGCCCGCGGACCTGCGGGTGCTTCGCATAGAGGCCGTCGCCGGCAGCCCTGCAGGGACCGCCCAGACCGGCCGATTTCACAGGCGCGCCACACTCCATGACAGCCGGACGCCCTCGCCCTCGTGAGCGGCACCGGTGCGCGTTCGTGTGAAGCAGGGAAGGTAGGATTGTAGGGGTATGACGAACTGGCAGGGGGTGACCGGAATCAACCGTGCCTACGTGCTCGAGTTGTACGACCGGTACCTGAAGGATCCGAACGCGGTCGACGCCGAGACCCGTGCCCTCTTTGCAACCTGGACCCCGCCGGTGGACGCGGGCAGTCCCGCACCGGTCGATCTCGGCGAGTCGGCGTTGCAGAAGGCCGTGCACGCGGTCAATCTTGCCCAGGCCATCCGGCGTTACGGCCACCTCGCCGCCAGGCTCGACCCGCTGGGGACGCCACCGCCCGGTGACCCCTCGCTCGAACTGGCCACGCACGGCGTGACCGAGGACGACCTCCGCGCGCTACCGCCCACCCTTTACGCGTCACCGCTGGCCGACGGCGCGGCGCACATGCTCGATGTCGTGGACCGCTTCCGCGCGGTCTACTGCTCGACCTCCGGCCACGACTACGCGCACGTCTTCAACCCGGAGGAGCGCCAGTGGCTCCGCACCGCGGTCGAACAGGGACGGTACCGCGCGCCGGCCGATCCGATCGATCCCGTGGCGATCCTCGAGCGGCTGTCCCAGGTCGAGGCATTCGAGCGCTTCCTGCACCGCGCCTTCCAGGCCAAGACCCGCTTCTCGATCGAGGGGCTCGACATGGCGGTGCCGATCCTCGACGAGATCATCGGCGATGCCGCCGAGGCCGGCGCCAGCTCGATGTTCATCGGCATGGCACATCGCGGCCGGCTGAACATCATGGCGCACGTGCTCAACAAGCCGTACGCGCAGATCCTTGCGGAGTTCAAGGACCCGCTGAACAAGGACAACTTCCAGGAGGACATGTCCTGGACGGGCGACGTGAAATACCACGCCGGCGCCCACCGCGCCATCCGCAACGGGCGCGAGATGCAGATGCTCGTCTACATGCCGCCCAACCCGAGCCACCTCGAGGCGGTGGACCCGGTCGTCGTCGGCATGGCCCGCGCGGCCGGCACCACGGTCGACGCGGCAGGCCCCGCCAGCTTCGATCCCACGACGTCCATTCCCGTGCTCATTCACGGGGACGCGGCGTTCCCGGGACAGGGGATCGTCGCCGAGACGCTGAACCTCGGACGGCTCGCCGGCTACACCACGGGCGGCACGATTCACATCATCGTCAACAACCAGCTCGGGTTCACGGCTGTCTCGCCCGAGTCCTTCAGCACCTCGTACGCGAGCGACCTCGCCCAGGGGTTCCGTATCCCGGTGCTCCATGTGAACGCCGACGATCCCGAGGCCTGCGTCGAGGCTGCGCGGCTGGCGATTGCCTACCGCAACCAGTTCCACCGCGACTTCGTGATCGACCTGGTCGGCTACCGCCGCCATGGCCACAACGAAGGTGACGAACCGGCGTTCACCCAGCCGCTGATGTACCAGAAGATTGCCGCGCACCCGACGGTGCGCGAGATCTTCGCCGCGAAGCTGATCGAGCGCGGCCTCGTGACCGCCGAGCAGGCCTCGGCCATGACGGCCCGGTACATGGGCGAACTGCAGAAGGTGCTCGACGGGCTGAAGCCCGAAGAGGACTTCATCGAGCCGATTCCGCCCGTGCCGCCCAGCGGCGCGGCCGCGAAGGTGGTGACGGCGGTCCCGCTCGACCGCCTGGCCGAACTGAACAGGAACCTCTTGACGCTCCCCGATGGGTTCGCCGTCCACAAGAAGCTCGTTCGCGGTCGCGAGAAGCGGGCGCAGGCCTTCGCGCAGCCCACCGATCGGTCAATCGACTGGGCCACGGCCGAAGACCTCGCCTACGCGTCCATTCTCTCGGATGGCACCAGCATCCGCCTCACGGGGGAGGATGTCGAACGCGGCACGTTCAGCCATCGTCACGCCGTGCTGCACGACCCGAACACCGGGGCCACCTACGCCCCGCTCCAGCAGCTCCCGCAGGCCCGTGCCGCCTTCGAGATCCACAACTCGCCGCTCACCGAGCTGGCCACGATCGGCTATGAGTTCGGCTACAGCGTGCAGGAGCCCTCGCGGCTCGTCATCTGGGAAGCCCAGTACGGCGACTTCATCAACGGCGCCCAGATGATTCTCGACGAGTTCGTGCTGTCGGCCCGGAGCAAGTGGGGCCAGCGGCCGTCGCTCGTGCTGCTGCTGCCGCATGCACACGAGGGAGCCGGGCCCGAACATTCGAGCGCGCGCCCCGAGCGTTTCCTGCAGCTCGCGGCCGACACCAACGTGCGCATCGCGAACTGCACCACCGCGGCGCAGTACTTCCACCTGCTGCGGCGGCAGTCCGCGCTGCTGCTGGTCGACCCGCTTCCGCTGGTCATCCTGACCCCCAAGAGCCTGCTGCGGCATCCGCTCGTGTCCTCGGCGCCGGTCGAACTGGCCGAGGGACGGTTCCAGAAGATGATCGACGACGTGGAGGCGAAGGGGCGTGCCGCCGAGATCCGGCGCATCGTCCTGTGCACGGGCAAGGTCGCCGTCGACCTGTTCACGAGCGACAAGCGTGCCGCGGCCTCGCACGTGGCCATCTGCCGGCTGGAACAGCTCTATCCGATCAACGAGGCCGACCTGAAGGCCATGCTCGACGGCTATGGCAGCGCCGAGGAGATTGTCTGGATCCAGGAAGAGCCCGAGAACATGGGCTACTGGGACTTCGTCCGGTCGTACCTCGAGCGCGCGTCGGGTGGGCGCCCGGTCCGCCTGATTGCGCGGCCCAGGAGCGCGAGCCCGGCCGAAGGTTCGTCGGCGCGCCACGCGCATCACCAGCAGCTGCTGATCGAGGCGGCCCTCGCACCGCAGGCCAGGAAGGGCCAGGGCCGCACGAAACCGCAGGCGGTGAAGGTCGCAGGCTGACGTCAGCTGAAGTCAATTGAGACTGGCCTGAGCGAAGCGAAGGCCGAAGGATTGTATGGCTGCAAACATCGTGGTGCCCGAAGTGGGCGAATCCATCGTCGAGGCTCGCGTCGCACGCTGGATGCGCAAGGTGGGGGATGTCGTCGCCCTTGGTGATCCGCTCGTGGAGCTCGAGACCGACAAGGTGAACCTCGAGGTGCCGTCGCCGGTGGCCGGCGTCCTCAGCCGGATCGATCATCCGGATGGTGCGGATGTGAAGATCGGCGAGATCCTCGGCGTCGTGGACGAGTCGGGCACGCCGGCCGTGGTACCCGGCGCCCAGGCCGAGGCGGCAGCTGCCGCGCCGGCGCCGGCCGCAGCGGGCGACACCGACCGGACGCGTGCCACCCCCACAGCCCGCAAGGCGGCCGAGCAGAACGACGTGAACCTCGCCAGCGTGAAGGGGAGCGGCGTGGCCGGGCGCGTGATGAAGAGCGACGTCGAGCAGGCGGCCAAGGGCAGTGCGCCCGCGCCGGCGGCTGCGGCGTCGAAGCCGGCCCCGGCTGCGCCCGCTGTTCGGCCGCCTGCGCCGCGCGCGGCCGCAGGCGAGCGGGGCGAGGAGCGCATCCGCATGTCGAAGCGCCGCGCCACCATCGCGCGGCGTCTCGTCGAGGCCCAGAGCACGGCGGCGATGCTCAGCACCTTCAACGAGGTCGACATGTCGGCCGTGATGGCGCTGCGCGAACGCCGCAAGCAGGCGTTCAAGGACAAGCACGGGGTCAACCTGGGCTTGTCGTCGTTCTTCGTGAAGGCAGCCATCGGCGCGCTGAAGGAGATCCCGCGCGTCAACTCGGAGCTGCAGGGCGACGAGATGGTGCTGAAGCAGTACTACGACATCGGTGTCGCGGTGGGCGCCGCCGAGGGGCTCGTCGTGCCCGTGCTGCGCGATGCCGACCGGATGTCGTTCGCGGAGGTCGAGCAGCAGGTCCGCTACTTCGCCAAGGCGGCCGAGGAGGGCACGCTCTCGCTGGCCGACCTCAAGGGTGGCACCTTCACCATCACCAACGGCGGCGTCTTCGGATCGCTCCTCAGCACGCCCATCCTGAACCCGCCCCAGGTGGGCATCCTGGGGCTGCACGCCATCAAGGATCGCCCCGTCGCGGTGGGCGGCCAGGTGGTGATCCGCCCGATGATGTACATCGCGCTCACCTACGACCACCGGATCATCGACGGGTCGGAAGCGGTCCGGTTCCTCGTGAAGATCAAGGAACTCATCGAAGATCCCGGTGCGCTCCTGATCGACTAGCGTGATTCGGAACGTGGAAGTCAGAAGTGAAGTGCGGAGCTTCGATTCTGACTTCCATAATCCGGGTTCTGACTTCTCACGGCGCGTTCGACGGCGCGCCAAGTCCCGTGTACACGAACTTCTGCAGCCGCTTCCCCTCGTAGGTCTCCCCAACGAACAGGTCGCCGCGCGAGTTGCCTGCCATGACGTGCGCGCCGTAGAACTGGCCCGCCATGTGCCCGTGCCCACCGAAAGTGCTCACGATCTCCAGCGTCTCCCGCTCGAGCACGTAGATCAACTGGTTCGTGCCGTCGTTCACGTAGAGGAACCGCTGGGCGGGATCGGTCGAGAACACCACGTCCCACACTGACCCGCTTCCGAACGTGTCCTTCGCAATCACCTTCTCCCGGACGAAGGTGCCGTCCTTCCTGAACACCTGCAGACGGTCATTGGTGCGGTCGCACACGTAGACCAGGCCGTCCCTCGCGATGCGCACGGCGTGGACGATCCGGAACTGCGGTGCCGGCGGGCCGTTCGGGTCGTACTGGCTCGGACGCACCTCGTTCTGCACGGCGCCGCTGAACGGGCCGGGGAGGCGCTCTCCCTGCCTCGTGAACCAGCCATCATCGGGCCTGTTGCCGTACGCCCCCCAGTGCCGCTTGTACGCGCCGGTGGTGGCGTCGAAGACGATGACCCGGTGGTTCACGTAGCCGTCCGCGACGTAGAGCTCGTTGGCGGCGGCATCGAGCTCGAGGTTGGCGGCGGCCCCGAGGTTCCCGGTGTCGTTGCTCCCGCGCCCCTGGCCCTGCCGCCCGATCTGCATCAGGAAGCGACCCTGGCGCGTGAACTTCAGGATGTGGGCGTCCTTGTCACCGCCAGCCCCGAGCCACACGTTGTCCTGCCGATCGACGAGGATGCCGTGTTCGAGCTGCGGCCACTCGTATCCGGCACCGGGCCCTCCCCACGACGAGAGCAGTGTGCCGTCGGTGTCGAACTCGAGGACCGGCGGCGCCGCCTTCCAGATCGATCGCGTCTCGTTCGGCTGCAGCGTCGACGGCCGGTGCGTGATCCACACGTGGTCGCGGGAGTCGACCGCCACGCCGGCAACGGCACCGAGGATCCAGCGGTTGGGAAGCGGCTTCGGCCAGAACGGGTCGACCTTGAAGGTGGGCACCCGTGGTGCCGCGGGCCGACCCTGGGCCCGTGGATGCTCGACTGACACGTAGGCAGCGAGGAGGACGAGGACGACGGCCACCAGGCGCGCTGGGCGGATGTGCACGGGACTGCTTCTCCTGTGAGGCGGAAACGCCCAAGCATACGCCGGATGATCCGCCCGAGGTAAGGGGAGGACCGGCTGCTGCCGATACCCGAGCCAATGGAGACCACCAACCTCACGCCGAACCTCGCCCTCGAGGCGCGGCTCTTCGGGCAGCCCGATCCGTCACCGATCGACACCGCGACCCTGATCGGCGCCATGCTCGACTCGGGCAAGGGCATCAGCGACCTGATCTTCTCCCCGGGGCGTCCGCCGCAGGTGGAACAGCACGGAGAGCTGGTGGAGGTGGCCGTCTCCGGCGTCGGCGTGCTGAGCGCCGAGGACACGGCACGCGTGGCACGCGACCTCTTCTGCGGGAACACGCATGCGATGCAGGCGCTCGAGACGGAGGGCGCGAGCGACTTCTCGTACTCGATCCCGTCACGCGCCAGGTTCCGCGTCAATGTCTTCAAGCAGCGCGCGAGCTACGCCATCGTCATGCGGGTGATCGCGTCGCGGATCCCGTCGATCGAGGAGCTGAAGCTCCCGGCGGCCCTGAAGGACGTCGCGGCGCTGAAGACCGGGATCGTGCTCGTGACCGGCCCGACCGGGTCCGGCAAGTCATCCACCCTGGCGGCGATCATCGACTTGATCAACGAGACCAGGGCCGAGCACATCCTCACGATCGAGGACCCGATCGAGTTCCTCCACGCGCACAAGAAGGCCACGATCCACCAGCGGCAGCTCCATGCGGACACGCCCAGCTTCGCGCTGGCGCTCCGGGCGGCACTGCGCCAGGCCCCCAAGGTGATCCTCGTCGGCGAGATGCGCGACCGCGAGACGGTGGAGATTGCGCTGACCGCGGCCGAGACCGGCCACCTGGTGTTCTCCACGCTCCATACGATCGACGCGTCGAAGACGGTGGAGCGCATCATCGGCTCGTTCCCTGCCTCGGACCAGCAGATTATCCGGACGCGCCTGGCTGGCGCCTTCCGCTACTTCATCGCGCAGCGCCTGATCCCGAAGAAGGAGGGCGGGCGCATCGCAGTGCTCGAGATCCTCAAGTCGACGATGCGCACCCGCGAGTACATCGAGACCGGCGAGCGCGAAGGAAAGACGCTGCTCGATGCGATCAAGGACGGCAGCCTTGACGGCATGCAGTCGTTCGATGGTGAGATCGAGCGGCTCGTCCGTGAAGGCGTGCTGACGATGCCGACGGCGATGCTCTATGCGACGAACGCGGGCAACCTGGCCGTGCAGCTGGCGGACTTCGACGAGAACTCGATCGAGTCGCTCATCGAGCGCTGAGTCCGGCCAGCCGCCGCGCGAGCGCCGTCACCGTCAGCGGTGACGAGCCCTCGGCCTTGTTGTTCACGAGCACGAATACGCGGCGGCCCCGGTTCGCCACCCGTCGCGCCAGCGCCGCGACGTCGGCGCGCATGCCTTCATCCGGCTCGACGAGCCGGTTGAACGGCTTGAAGCGCTCGCGCTGTTCCTCGTACCACGTGCCCGGCTTCAGCAGCAGCCGGATCACGGCGAGATCGAAGTCCTCTGGCGGAACAACCGCAGCCTGCTCGCCGGGTGCCGGCATCGCACTCCAGTAGTTGTAGGTGTGCCCGACCCTGTGGGCCGCCAGGACCTGCCGGTAGGCGGGCGTCAGCAGTCGCGCGTCGCGCAGTTCGACGACGTACTCGAAGCTCCGCGGCAGCTGCGCGAGGAAGCGATCCAGCCGCCCCAGGAACGCCTCCGGCTCGATCCGCATGGACCGTGGGAACGGCGGGAACTCCATGATGATCGGTCCCGTGTGCTGCCGGAAGGCCGCGTCGCAGGGGGCGAGCAGGTCGTCGACGAGGCGATCCACCGACAGGAAGTCCGGGTTCGGCGATGGACGCGACGGAGGCCCGAGCGCCAGGGCGGTCACCGACGCGGGTGCCTTGAAGCAGCACCGGAAGCCTCCGGGCAGTTGCGACGCCCACGTGCGCAGGTCCTCCGCCGGCATCGGCGCGTAGTAGCTGCGGTCGACGCCGACCGTGGTGAGCAGCGGGTGCCTGGCGTACTCACGCAGGCCCTCGCGCGCGAGCTCGGCCTGCGTCCGCGACGAGGAATACACCAGCCCCTTCCAGCCGGGGAAGCTCCACGAACTGGTGCCGAAGAACACGTGCGGGGGCAGGGCGGCCGCCACCGATGCGGCTTCGGCGTGCACCTGCTGCAGCTGCTGGGCCGCCGGGTCCGGCTCCTCCGGCATGCCGAGGTCGAAGAGCGCGAGCTGCATGCCCCGATTCTATCGCCCGCCGGCCTGCCCCTGGGGGGGCGGCCGGTGGGGGGCGAGACGGTGGCGAGCCCCGGCGGGCGGTTCAGCCGATGAGCTGATAGCCGCTGCCGTGGACGGTCACGATCAGCCTGGGTTCGTGGGGGCGTGGTTCGAGCTGCACCCGCAGCTTGGCGATGTAGTTGTCGACGGTCCTCGTGATGGTGGCTTCCTGGTAGCCCCACACATCGCGCAGCAGCTGCTCGCGACTCACGAGCTCGTTCCTGTGGGCAATCAGGTAACGGAGCAGTTCGAACTCGCGCGCCGACAGCGGCACGCGGCGCCCCTTGCGCAGCACGAGCCGCTGCCGCAGCCTGACCGACAGGTCACCGATCGTGAACTCGTCGCCGACGCTGCTGTGCCAGTCGTCGCGCCGGACCTGTGCGCGCACACGGGCGAGCAGCTCCTTCACGCTGAACGGCTTGCTCACGTAGTCGTCGGCGCCGGCGTCGAGCCCCTCGATCCGGTCGGCCTCCTGCGTGCGGGCGGTCAGCATGATCACGGGCACCCTCATGCCACGGGCGCGCATCCGGTGGCAGACCTCGAACCCGGAGAGTCCGGGAAGGCGGACGTCGAGCAGGACCAGCGCGAAACCACGGCGCTCCAGTTCCTCGAGGGCGGCCTCGCCGGTGCCGACCGCCGTCACCCGGTATCCGTCGAACTGCAGGTTGTCCTCGAGCATGGTCCGCATGGGCTGCTCGTCCTCGACGACGAGCACGGCGCGCGGCGTCGTCCGGCCGTTCGCCGCGCCGTCAGCGGCGTGGGGAATCATGGGCTGTACTCCAGTGCCGTCCTGGCCGCCGCCACCAGACCCCGCTGGGCCGGGAGCCAGATGCGGAAGGTGCTGCCGTGCGCACCGCTCTGCTCGAGCGCGACGTGTCCGCGGTGTGCCTCGACCAGTTCCCGCGCGATCGCGAGACCGAGACCGAAGCCGTGCCGGCGCTGCGCTTCGCCGCCGCCACGGAAGAACCGCTCGAAGAGCCTCGGTCGATCCTCGGGTCGGATCCCGATGCCCGCGTCGACGACGTCCACCACGGCTCCCCCGGACCGCCGGCCTACCCGCACGACGACCGTGCGCGCCTCGCCCGAGTACTTCACGGCGTTGTCGATCAGGTTCGCCAGCGCCTGTTCGATGGCCGCGGGGTCCGCGTCCACGGCGGGGGGCGGCCCCTCCTGTTCGTAGCGGAACGTGAAGTGCTGGCCGGCAAGCGACGTCTGGAAGGCGTCGACCGCGCCACGCACCAGCGAGCCCAGGTCGACCCGCTCGAATTCGAGCCGGCGGCGCTCGACGCTCGAGAACTCGAGAATGCGGTGGACGAGTGCCGAGAGCCGCGAAACCTCCGTCTTGATGATCCCGAGATACTGCGCCACCTTCTCTGGCGACTGCACACGGTCGAGTTCCACCGTCTCGGTGGCCGCGCTGATGAGTGACAGCGGTGTCTTCAGCTGGTGGGAAACGTGCGAGACGAACTCGGCCTGCACCCGGGCGACCACCGCCGCGCGCCGGGCGGCCCTGAGGGTGACGATCACGGCCACCACCATCAGCAGCACCGAGAGGATCGGCAGCCAGTAGGCGCGCGGGGTCACGGCCAGGAGCTGATCCGCATGCGCCGGGCTCACCTCCACCGTCCACGTAGGCGGGACGATGGCGGAGGCGAGGCGCGAGCCGACCGTCTGGGCCGGGTAGAAGAGCATCGGCACCGTCACCTTCGCCGCCAGCGGCTGTTCTCCCGCCGGTCCCCAGATCACCACGTCGTCTTCATCCCGGACCCGCAGCTCGAACGGGAGATCCTTGCCCCGCAAGGCGAGCAGCCGTTCGAGCCGACGCGCGTAGAGCGCCCCCAGGAACGACTCGCGGACGCTGGCACGGTCCACCACGAACCCGAGCACGGCGAAGTACCGATCGCGTCTCGCGTCGGTCCAGAACAGCCGGATGAAGACGTCATGCGTGCCGCCGGCGCCCATGCCGGCCCGCGCCGCGTAGATTTGCTGGGAGGGGGCGCTGGCCCGCGCCAGGTCGAGGATCTCCGTCCCGAGTTCCGGATCGCGCGAGAAGGTGCGCGTGGATCCCAAGCGGGCCGCGCCGCCGCGATGGTCGTGCCCGAGGAACAGCACCTCGCCAGGGGTGGCCCGGTCCGTTTGCTCCGTCCAGACGAAGAACCGCTCCACGTGGGGGTAGGTGTCCAGGCCCTGGCCGTACGCCTCGGCCAGCAGATCGAGCCGGGTGTCGCGAATCTGCGGATGGTTCACGGCCGTCAGCGTGTCGAACACCGGTCCCTCGAGCGTGCCGCGCAACTCGGCGGCGACGGCATGGGCGGTCTGCTCCGCGATCTCGTGCAGCACGACGGCGGTCTGGCTCCGGGCGTCGGCCACGGTGCGCTGCTGGAGGTAGAGGACCAGCACGGCGGCGGCGACCACCGCGGCAATGGCGAAGAGATGCGGATCCGGCCGGCGTGACGAGAACGCTGGCGGCATGCGAAGTGGGGGCGGACATTAGCGGAACGCTTTCGGGCCTGTCAAGCCCGCCCGCGGCCCGGTGACAACTCGGAGACAAACGGGAGACATCCTTTGACACTTCGCCGGGCGTGCCGGCGCTAGGCTCTCCGCGTCCGCGACGTGCGGACACAGCCCGGAGGACCCATGATGCCCACGACTGCGAGAACGCTGCTCGTTGCCCTCTTCCTGCTGCTCGCCGCCGGCCCGTCTGCTGCGCAGCAGATGGTGTCCATCAGCGGACGAATCACCGACCCGGAGGGGCTGGCGCTCCCGGGCGCCACGGTGACGGCCACCGAGCAGAACACCGGGTTCTCGCGCAATGTCGTCTCTGTGGAGAACGGCGCGTACACGATGCCGAACCTCGAGCCGGGCACCTACACGGTGACGGTCGAGATGCCGAGCTTCAGCACCCTGAAGCGCTCGGACCTGGCGCTGAGTGCCGGCACCACCGCGACGCTGGACTTCAAGATGCAGCTCGGCGGGCTCGAGGAGGCGGTGGAGGTGACCGGGCAGGCGCCGCTCATCGAGCGGACCAGCAACCAGATTGGCGGCTCGCTCTCGAGCAAGGAGATCGAGGAGGTTCCCTCGAACTTCCGCAACTTCACGGCGCTCACGCAGCTCATCCCGGGCATGACTCCGAACCCCGCGGCATCCTCGTTCGAAGGCGGGCAGGTGGTGGCCAACGGCACCCCCTCGCAGTCGAACGTCTACCTGCTCGACGGGATGTACAACAACGACGACCGTCTCGGCGGCAGCCAGGGCACGCAGGTGCGCGTGGTGCTCGACAACATCGAGGAATACCAGGTGCTGTCGAACCAGTACAGCGCCGAATACGGCGGCGGCGCTGGAGCCATCATCAACATGGTGACCCGCGGGGGCACGAACAGCTTCCACGGCCGTGCCTACAACTACTTCCGCGACGACACGTTCAATGCCCGGAACGCGTTCCTGCCCGATTCGGCTCCCAAGCCGCAGGAGCGCACCCTCCAGAGCGGCTTTGCGATCGGTGGACCGATCGTGAAGGACCGCGCCCACTTCTACTTCACCATCGAGCGGGACTACGAGCAGATTGCCGGCCAGAAGCGCTTTCCGGCCGCGGCGGCGCCGCTGGCCACGGACATGGTCGGGGCCTTCACGGTCCACGCCAGGAACTACTTCGGACGGGCGGACCTGCAGATCAACGAGCGGAACTTCATCAATGCCCGCTGGGTGCTCGAGACCGCGCCGACCCGCGGCGAGAACTTCAACACGAACAACGAGACGATCGACGCCCAGGGATGGGAGAGCGACTGGGATCAGCTGTTCAGCGGCAGCTACACGTCGGTGCTCACCGACCGCGCAACCAACGTTGTCCGCGTCGGCCGGATTGGCGAGCAGCTCGGCACGGGCGCCCAGGCGTTCTTCGACCAGGACGTGAACTTCGTGGGCTTCGGCGGGCGCGACCCCTTCTCGCTGGGCCAGCGCAACGTCCACCCGAGCTTCATCACGGGGAAGGGCGGCGAGGGGCTCAACACGCGTATCCGCACCTACACGCTCGACGAGTCGTTCAGCTACTTCGTCCCGAGCCTCGCCGGTGAACACACCCTGAAGGCGGGCGGCGGACTCAGCTTCAACCAGTCTCCGCCGCGTGGTGCCGTGAGCTCCGGCACGTACCAGTTCCGGAGTGACGCCGCGTACGACCCGAACAACATTGCCACGTACCCGTTCCAGTTCGACATCACCGTTGGTCCCGAGGGCGTCGACTCCTACGACATCTTCACGCGCGACCGCCGCTTCTACGGCTTCCTCGAGGACAAGTGGCGGGTCAGCGACCGGCTGACGCTCAACCTCGGGCTGCGGTACGACCACCAGCGGGCCACGCCGGCAGCCAAGGCGAACTTCGCGCCGCGCGCGGGCTTCGCCTGGGATGTCACCGGGCGCGGCACGACCGTCATCCGTGGCGGCGTCGGGCGGTTCTACGCGTACATCCCGGTGTCGATCGACCTCGCGCACCAGCAGACCGGCGTGCTGACGCGGTACCCCAACATCACCATCACCGACATCAACAACCCGATCCTCCGCCCCGACGTCATCCGCGATTCCGAAGGGAACCTCGGCGTGGCCGTGCTGAGTGCCGCCGGCCAGGCAGAGCTCAAGCGGCTCCGTGACTCGGTGCTCGCGGGACAGACGTTCAATCGCAATCCCCGCATCGACGATCCGGCTCGCCAGCTCCCATACCAGTGGTCGTGGAGCGTCGGCCTCAGCCAGCAGGTCGGCCCGGTCGCGGCCCTTGGCGTCGACTACGTGGCCAACGTCTCACGCGACCAGATTGGGATCATCGACATCAACGAGCCGGTGAACGGCGTCAGGCCCGGCGCCGCCGGCTTCGACCCGGGCGGTATCTATATCCCCGCCGTGGCGCGCAGCACCAACTTCCAGCGGGTGCTGCTGACCACGACGCGCCCCGAGTTCAACGGCGACTACAAGTCGCTGCAGCTCTCGTTCAACAAGCGCATGGCCAATCGCTGGAGCGGACGCCTGGCCTACACGGTGCAGTCGAGCCACTACGTCGGGCTGGGCAATCCCGACGCGCGGCGGGTCTGGCTCGACAACAGCATCGAGACCGACTACGGCCGCTTCACGTCCGACCGCCGCCAGGTGCTCGCGGGCAGCGCCACGCTGAACGTATGGAGGACCTTCAACATCGCCACCGTCGTGAGCGCAATCTCGGGTGCCCCCGTCAACGAGACGGTCGGGCGCGACGTGAACGGCGACGGCGACAACAACGACCGGCCCATCCGCGGACTCGACGATGCGGTGCGCCCGATTCAGTCCGATCTCGACGCGCAGGGGCGCGCCGTCATCAATGGCCTCCAGGGACCGGGGTCGTTCCTCGTCGACCTGTCGTTCCGCTACTCGCTGCCGGTGCGGAATGTCCTCAGCAGCATCGACTTCTTCTACGACATCTTCAACGTCCTGAACCGCGAGAACCTCGTGCCCCCCACCGGCAACCGTGCCTCGTCCGTGTTCATGGTGCCGACCGCGGCGCAGTTCCCGCGGCAGATGCAGTTCGGGATCCGGGTGCAGTTCTAGCGTTCGGAACCTGAGCGTGAAGGGGCCGCGTCAGGCGCCGGGCGCCCGCACGGACGGCGTCGGGACAACCGACCGGAGGACGATATCGTGATCGGCACGTTGCGACGAATGGGCGTGGTGGCGGTGGCGGTGCTGGTGACCGGCGCCGCCCCGGCGCGTGCGCAGATGGAACTCAGCGTCCTGCAGGGGGTGGTTCGCGACGAGGCCGGCCAGCCCCTGGCCGACGTGACCTTCCGCATCCGCGACCTGGAGCGCGGTCGGGAAACGACCGTGAAGAGCGACAGGAACGGGCGGTTCTACCGGCGCGGGCTCCAGGCAGTGGAGTATGAGCTCTCGGTCGAGAAGGAGGGCTACCAGCCGATTCACGACCGGATCAAGCTCGCGGCAGGCAGCGACCGCCGGCTGGACTTCACGCTGGCACGCGCGGCACCCGCCGGTGCCGGCGACTTCGCCGAGGGGGTGAAGGCCTACAACGCCGGCAATTTCGCGGCTGCAGCGACTGCGTTCGAGGCGGCCGTGGCGAAAGCGCCGAACCTGCCGGAAATCCGGGTGAACCTGGCGCTGGCCTACTTCCGGCTCTCACGTCCCGCCGAGGCGACGGCCGAACTGCAGAAGGCGGCCGAACTCGCACCCGGCGACCCTCACCTCCAGTTCCAGCTCGGGAGCGCGTACGTCGACCTCAAGGATCTCCCGAAGGCAGCGGCGGCCCTCGAACTCGGGCTCTCGAAGGTCACGGATCGGAGCGACCCGCTCCTCTTCGACGCACACCTGACCCTGGGCGCCGTGTACTTCGCGTCGAATGCGCCGGAGAAGGCGGAGGCGCAGTACCGGCAGGCCCTGGACCTCAAGCCCGACGCCCCGGCGGCACTGCTCGGCCTCGGCAAGGTGCAGTTCAGCCGCAACGACCCTGCGGCCGCGCGCGGCACGTTCGAGCGGCTCCTCGAAAGGCACCCGGCATCGCCGGAGGCGGCCCAGGCCGCGCCCTTCATGGCCGAGCTGCGCAAGTAGCAGGCTGCTGCTCGTCCCATGTCGATCCGGCCTCGTGTGGATCGACAACCTGAGTCGGACTACCATGCGGCGGCGTCCGCCTCAGGAGAACAGTGACATGAGTTCAGTGCGCGTGCTGGTCGGCACCCGGAAGGGTGCGTTCGTCATCTCGGCCGATGGAGCCCGGAAGGACTGGGACATCCAGGGGCCCTTCTTCGGCGGTTGGGAGCTGTACCACCTCAAAGGGTCGCCGGTCGACCCCAACCGCATCTATGCCTCGCAGGGCTCGGGATGGTTCGGTCAGCTGATTCAGCGGTCGAACGACGGCGGCCGGACGTGGGAGGCGATGGACAACACCTTCACCTACGACGGCGTACCTGGCACGCACCAGTGGTACGACGGCACGCCGCATCCATGGGAGTTCAAGCGGGTCTGGCACCTCGAGCCGTCGCTGACCGATCCTGACGTGGTCTACGCCGGGGTGGAGGATGCGGCGCTGTTCCGCACGATCGACGGCGGCAGGAGCTGGCACGAGATGCCCGGCCTCCGACGGCACGGCAGCGGTTCGCAGTGGTCGCCTGGTGCGGGCGGCATGTGCCTGCACACCATCATCCAGGACCCGGTCGACCGCCAGCGCCTGTTCATCGCCATCTCCGCCGCTGGCGCCTTCCGGACCGACGATGGCGGCGAGAACTGGAAGGCGATCAACCAGGGGCTCCGGTCCAACCACATTCCAGACGGGACGGCGGAAGTGGGGCACTGCGTCCACCACGTGGCCCAGCATCCGGCGCGTCCGAACGTGCTGTTCATGCAGAAGCACTGGGACGTGATGCGGAGCGACAACGCCGGCGACTCGTGGGTGGAGGTCAGCGGGAACCTGCCGACCGACTTCGGCTTTCCCATCGACATCCACGCGCACGAGCCCGACACCATCTACGTGGTCCCCATCAAGAGCGACTCCGAGCACTATCCACCCGACGGCCGGCTGCGCGTCTACCGGAGCCGCACCGGTGGCAACGACTGGGAGCCGCTGACCAACGGACTCCCGCAGAAGGACTGCTACGTCAACGTGCTCCGCGATGCCATGGCGGTCGATCGGCTCGACTCCTGCGGCATCTACTTCGGCACCACGGGCGGCCAGGTCTACGCGTCGCCCGACGGCGGGAACACCTGGAGCGCCATCGCACGTGACCTGCCCCCGGTCCTCTCCGTGGAAGTGCAGACGTTGACTGCCTGACGGGCACGCCCATGGGGATTCGTGTCGTGCTCCCGCACCACCTGCGAACCCTTGCGGGTGTCGGGGCTGAAGTGATCGTCGATGTCGAGGGGCCGGCCACCGTGTCCGGCGTGCTCGGCGCCCTCGAGTCGGCCTACCCGGTGCTCCGGGGCACCATCCGCGATCACGGCACGCTGAAGCGGCGTCCTTTCCTCCGCTTCTTCGCGTGCGAGGAGGACCTCTCGCTGCTGCCGCCCGACACCACGCCGCTTCCGGCGCGCGTGGTGTCCGGCGACGATCCGTTCTACGTGATCGGTGCCATCGCCGGTGGCTGAACCCGCGTCACGCCGCCGGCACCCAGCACGTCGAGCGGCAGCGGCCCGGCGCTCCCGGCGGACCCGCCCGTGACGATGCGGCGCAGGTAGCCGGCCTGTCCGAGGTGGAACGCCGTGTGCGCGACCAGGTGCAGCAGGAAGCGCCCGGTCGTGGTCTGCAGCCCGCCCGGTGCCCCGGGCATCGGCTCGTCGAGGGTGCGTTCCTCCACCTTCGCGAGCGTGGCATGCACGGCATCGGCAGCTGCGGTCAGCGATGCGACGACCCCGTCCCGCGTCCCCTGCGACGCCCCGAACTCCGCATCACGGTTCCTGACGTAGCCGCTCCCGCCGAGCAGGGCGCCCACGAAGTGCTGCAGGTTGCCGCTCACGTGCAGCGCGAGGTTCCCGGCCGAATTGCTGACCCCCGGCACCACCGTCCACAGCGAGGCATCGTCGGGAAACCGTTGTACCTCGCGGGTGAACCCGTCGAGTTCGCGGAGCAGCATCAGTGAGATGTCGGATGTGATGGGCATGGCGGAAGCATAGCGGGGAACGGCCCGGGTCCTATAATCGGGAAGCGCGTTCCCGTGGTCCACAGCCTTCCGCCCTCGCACGGTGCATCGGCACGCACCGCCAACCTGTCCCGTCGCGTGACGGGAGCGTGGGGCGTCGTGGCCGGTGTGGTCGGCGTCTGCACCGTGTTCGCGGCGGGGTACGTGCGCACGGCTCCGGCCCGCGCGGCGTACACGGCACAACCACGGACGCTCGGCACCTATCGAGACGGTACCTACCAGGCCTGGGGTTCCGGACGGCACGGTCGCATCCTCGCAACAGTCGTCATCAGGCGAGGGCGGATTGCGTCGGCGTCGATCACGACCTGTCGCATGCGGTATCCCTGCCGGATGATCGAGGCGCTGCCCGCGCAGGTGGTGGCCAGGCAGGGCACCGAGGTGGACATCGTGTCGGGTGCCACCGACAGCGGCGAGGTGTTCGCGCGTGCGGTGGACAGGGCGCTGGCCGAGGCGGCGCGCCACGCAGACGCGCAGGAGCCGCGCTGAACCTCCGGCTGCGGTGACAGACCCAGGTGATGGCGCGTTCAGCGCGCCGGCGGCGGTGCGGCCGGCGCCGGCACGCGCCGGCCTGGCGCCCTGACGGTCCGCTCGACACGCTCGCGATACTCCCGCAGCAGATCCGGTCGTCCGGGCCCGAGGTCGTGGAGTTCGTCCGGGTCCACAGCAAGGTCGTACAGCTCTTCCTTCTGCGTCCCGTAGTTGACGATGTAGTGATGCGAGCCGACGACGATGGACTTCATGGCGCCCTGTCGCGCGGGGTAGAAGTCCGGATAGCCCGGAACGAGGCGGTCGACCTCGGACACGATGTCGCGAGGGGCGGGAGCGTGGTCCCGGTCGGGTGTCCAGTACTCCCGGAGCGATCGGCCCGGCAACGGTGAGTCCGACAGGCCGGTGAGATCGGCCAGGGTGGCCGCGATGTCGCGCGTACTCACCGGTTCGGCGACGGCGACGTCGCGTGGGACGTGGCCCGGGTACAGGACGAACAGCGGCACGTGCAGCAGTGGCATGTACAGGCTCCCCGCATGCTGCAGGAGGTTGTGCTCGCCGAAGTGCTCGCCGTGATCGGCGGTGATGACGACCACCGTGTTGCCGAGGGCGCCGGTGCGTTCGAGCGCACCGAAGAGGGCGCCGATCTGCTGATCGAGCCAGGCGACCGTTGCGTCGTACGAGCCGTGCAGCCCGCGGATCTCCTCGGGTGTGTAGCGATCCAGGGTGTAGGTGGGCAGGTCGCGCACGGGCGGTGCCGTGGTGAACTGCTGGCGGATCGTGTCCGGGGCGAGGTACGGATCGTGCGCGTCGATGTAGTTCAGGAACGCGAAGAACGGGCGCGACCGGTCGCGTGCGGCGAGCCACGCGAGGACGTTCTCGTTGATCGTCGCGGCGGAACGCACCATCCACTTTTCCTCGTGGCTGGTGAGGTAGGGCGTGAACGTCAGCTGCGACTCGAGGGCGTCGGCGGCCGCGGTCTGCATGATCATCCGCAGCGGGACGTTGGGATGGTCGACATACCGGCTGAAGCCGCGGGCCAGTCCATACTCCGCACCGGCGTAGAACATGTTCGCGGCGAAGCCGGAGGTCACGTAGCCATGCGCGGTGAACTGCTCGGCGAGCGTCGGATAGCGACCATCGAGCGGCTTGTACTGCCCTGCGCCGAGTTCCGACGGCCAGTGCCCGGTGAAGAGGCTGGCATGCGCCGGCAGTGTCCACGGCGCGGGGGAGATGGCCCGCTCGAATCGGACGCCCTGCCGCGCCAGGCGGTCGAGATTGGGCGTGCGGGCGCGCGGGTCCCCGTACAGGCCCAGGCTCGAGGCACGGACGGTGTCGAGCACGATGAACAGTACGTTCGGCCGGCCAGCCTCCGCGCGTGGCAGTGACGACAGCACGCGTTGCTCGGCGAGCCATGGGGCGAGGGCCGCCCGCCCTGCGAATGCCAGCACGATGACGGCGAGCAGCGCGAACGAGCGCCGGATCACGCGATCGAGCAGGAAGGCATGGCTCGCGCCGGTCCTCGCGAGCTGCACCGCCACGCCAGCCGCGAGGAAGGCGCCGGCGACCGGCGCCACCTTCCGCACCACGGCGATGCCGCCGAAGGCAGCCACGAAGCCGAGCACGAACAGCAGCCCCCAGTAGAAGCTGGCGGCCCTGGCGCGGCGGAGCAGCAGCGTCGTGATCGCGGTGAGCGGCGCGCAGATCATCAGGTATCCGAGCGGTATCCACCACGGATATCGAGGCTGCACCACGCGGTAGCCCAGCGCCGTGCTCCGGGCAAGGAAGAGGATCTCGACGAGGCTGACCAGCAGGACGAACCAGAGGCAGTAGAGCGCCCAGCGGAACGGCTGGCGTCGGATGGTGTCGATGACCGCCGCGGAAGACTGGCGCGAGCGGGACAGCACCTCGCCGAGCGATGTCATCGAGTGGTGTGCTCCGGGAACACCGACGCGGGCCGGGATGCGTGCGTCGCCGGCACAGGTGTTCGGGCGGGCAACATGGTGTTGCGATTATATCCAACGCTGCGCGGGCCCGGGCCGCAGCGTCAGGCCTTCAGGTCGGCGCGCATGATGATGAACGCCTCGAGTGCGCCCTCGTCCGCCTGCGTGAACCTGATTCCCGCACGGTAGCCGGCGGGGAGCCGGTGGGCCGCCGGCACCTGTGTCGTCCACACGACCGTGCCGAGGCAGAGCAGCGGCGTCAGTTCGCCCGGCAGGGTGACGCGCACGGTGTCGCCCACCTTCAGGACCGAGGGAGTGCGCAGGCCGCAGCCACCGGTGGAGAGGTCGAGCAGGACGGCTGCCGCGTTGTTGACCTTGATGTCGACGCGCGACGCGAACTGGTAGCGCGTGAACATGCGAACGTGGTCCCACTCGGCCTGGGGCAACGTGATGGCGCTGTCGACAGGTTGCTCGTCCTCGTCGAACGTCAGCTCGGTGACCTCGCCATCCTCCGTCTCGAGCGCTGAGGCGATGCGCGCCTGCTCGAGGAGGCGGCGCAACTCCGCGACCTCGGTGGTGGCTTCCGAGGCCCGGTCCTCGGTGCGCGCGAGCGAGGCACGCAGGTCCGTGCTCATCATCCGTTCGGTGTCGAGGGCGAGCGAGAGCGCTTCGCGCTCGCGCTCGATGACCGTGAGCCGTTCCTCGAGGTCGAGGACCGATTCCTCGGCCTTGGCGCGGGCCGACTCGACGGCCGCCAGGCGATCGCGCAGCGTGCCCAGGTCGGTCCGCGCGCGCTGCGCGTCGGCCTCGAGGTCGGCCAGGCGCGGGTCGGGCGCAGTCTCCGGTGCCGGCGGTGTGTCGGGCCGGATCTTCTCGGCAGCGAGGGCGGTGTCGAGCGCGGCGCAGGCCTCGGTGAGCCGCGTCACCTCGAGTACCAGTGCGTCACGTTCGCCAAGGGCCGCCCGCGCCTCGTCGCGAAGGTGGCTGGCCGCGGCCCGCTCCTGGTCCAGGGCCGTGCGCGTCTCGCCGTGGGCGCGCTGGAGGTCTGCGATGGCCTCCTCGAGTTCCGCCTGGGTTCGCGTCAGCCGCTCGCGCTCGCTGCCCACCGCGGCGCCCCGCTGCCGCTCCGCCTCGAGCTCTCGCAGCACGGCATCGTGCTCCGCCTGCAGCGAGGCCTGCGCGCTCCGGAGGTCAGCCAGCCTGACCTCCGCGTCGGCCACCGCCCGGCGGGACGCCTCCAGCGCTTCACCATCGTCAGCGCTGGTGCCCGCACCCGAGACGGCAGCCCTGAGGTCGGTGCTGATGGCGCGTTCCGATGCCAGCTGCTTCTCGGTGTCTGCCACCGCGCGGGTCATCTCCGCCAGTTCGCGCGTGCGCTCGTCCAGTTGCCGCCGGGCGTCCTCGGCCTCGCGGCGAACCTCGAGCAGCGCCGCATCACGCTGCGCCAGCGTGCGGGCCTCCTGCTCCCTGGCGGCCAGCTCACGCGCGAGTGCGGCCCGTGCTTCGGCAAGCTCGAAGGCGCGCTCTTCGACAGCGGTCCGGGCGTCGTCCACCTGGCGCCGCGCGTCGGAGAGGGCGTCCTCGAGCGTCTGGTTGCGCGCGCGGGTGTCGGTCTGGCTCCGCTCGAGCGAGACCGCTGCGTCGCTGGCCTCCTGGAACTGGCGACGTACCTCGACGAGCTGGGCTTCGAGCTGCGCGATCCGACCGCCGTCGGCGGCACGCTGGCCGGCCTCCCTCGCGGCGCCTTCGCGGACCGCCTCGAGCTCGTGGTGGGCCTGCGCCAGTTCGGCGGCGGCGGTGACCGCCTGTTGCCGGGCGTCGTTCAGCTGGCGTTCCAGCTCGCTGGCGTACGCGCGAGCCTGCCCTCGTTCCTCGCCAAGCGTGCGCTGGAGGGTCGCGTGCTGGTTCTGGAGATCCTCCAGCTGGAGCTCGAGCTCCGCAATGCGGTCACCCGACTTGACCCGTTCGGTCGTGAGGTCGCGGTTGGCCTGTTCCTCCCGCGCGAGCCGCTGCTGCAGATCGCCATGCCGGTGTTCGAGGTCCGCGCTGCGCTCTTCGGCGGCCAGGCGTGACGCTTCCTCGGTCCGCTGGGTCTGCTGCGCCTCCTGCAGGGCGGCGGCCGCCTCCTCGAGCTGCTGCTCGAGCCGGGTGATCGTGCGGTCGAGCTCGGCGCGCGACGACCGCTCGCTCTCGATGAGGAGCGCCTGCTCGCGCGCGGCCTCGAGGACCGAGTGCTTCTCGGTCTCGAGTACTTCCAGGCGCTTCTGCGACTGCTCGAATGAACGTCGAAGCTCGACCACGGAGCGCCGCTCGGCCTCGAGGGAGGCGGAGTGACGGGCTTCCACCTCGAGGAGCGTGGCCTCGGCGTCGTGTGTGATTTGGAGGCAGGCCCGGTTCGCCGCGGCCTGGGCCTCGGAGGTGGCGAGCCGTGACAGCTCGAGCACCAGGCCACTGAGGGACGCCGCGCGCGAGGGATCGGCGAGCGCCGCATCGAGCTCGGTGAGGCGGGCGTCGATCGCCGCCCGCAACGCGTCGAGCTGGCGCTGTGCAGCGTCGAGCATCGGCGCGTCGTGATGGCCCGCGCCGCCGCTCGGCGCGTCGAGGACCTTGGCCGTCTTCATCGTGTCGTTTATCGGCAGCGTGCCGATAAACAGTTAGGACATGGAGACCTCGCCCGAAGTCGTCGTCGCCGCGGAAGCGGTGCGTGCGTGGGTACGCACCCAGCGCGCGGGCTGGACCACCCCGCAGGTCCACTCGTTCCGCGTGGCCGCGCCCAGCGTACCGCAGCCCATGGTGTCGTCCCCCGCCGTGGTCCTGCCCATGCCCGCACCGGCGCCGGCGCCTCAACGGGCGATGGCACCGAGTCCGGCACCGGCTCCAGCCCATCCGCTGGCGCCCGCACCCGAGCCGGCGACTCACGCCGCCGTGTCAGGCCACCTTGCTCCGCTCGTCGACGAGCCGCCGTTCCCGGCACCGGCCGTCGCGAACAGCCGCGACACCGTGCCCTTCCTCAGCCGCCTGTGGGTGCGTGCGGCCGCGTCCGTCGCCCTGATCGCCGCACTTGCGGCGGGCGCGGTCTTCCTCCGCGGGCGCGCCGGCTTGCTGACCACTACACCGAAGACCGGTACCGCCATGCTCGCCTCCGAGCCCGAGGGCGCGCAGGTCACCGTCGACGGCGAGCCGGCCGGCACCACCCCGCTCACGCTGACGCTGCCGGCGGGCGCCCACAGGGTGGAGTTTTCGCTCAAGTCGTCCACCCGCCGCCAGACCATCAACGTGGTGCGCGGCAAGGAGACGGCCGTTTCGATCAACTGGAACGCCAAGCCGCTGGGCAGCCTGCGGGTGGAGGCCCGGCCGACGCCGGCCAGGGTGCTGGTGGACGGCAAGGAGCGCGGCACCGTGCCACTCACGATCGCCGACCTCGCGGTTGGTACGCACACGGTCCAAATCGACAGCGCCGAAGGCTCCGTCCGGCGGAAGGTCGAGATCGCCGAGGGACGGACCGAGACGCTGACCGAGGAAATCTTCCCGGGCTGGCTGCACGTGTCGTCCCCGGTGGAGGTGACGGTGGTCGACGGTCGGCAGACCGTGCAGCTCGACGCGAGCAACCGCGTGCTGCTCAAGCCTGGACCGCACACGATTCGCCTGCAGAACACCACCCTCCAGATCGCCGAGACGCGGCAGGTGATGATCGAGCCGGGCGGCACCGCCCGCGTGTCGCTGGACCCGCCGCCGTCCACGCTCACGGTCACCGGCTCGATTGGCGCGGAGGTCTTCGTGGACGG
>WBZO01002497.1_pt1 | contig 23778 bp, 27 predicted proteins | sample 5204261 | NCBI WGS metagenome assembly WBZO01 (sample SAMN12412400, study PRJNA552823) | activated sludge metagenome | isolation source: activated sludge from anammox sidestream of wastewater treatment plant... | place: USA: North Carolina | collected 2017-09 | reverse complement strand
ACGCGCTCTCGTCACGATCGCACCGAGACAGATCCACGCCGTCGCAAGCGTCTGACCTGACACCCACTGCGCGCGCAGGCGCCATTCTCATTTCTAGAGAAAAGAGACACCCTCGGGGCGCATCACCGTCACCGGGTAGCCCCCAGGTCGCGCTGTCTCATTTCCTGTCTCACACCGCGTGTCTCAGATCTTCAATGTCGGAGGGCAATGAGACGGTGGTGGCGTGACAACGATCCTTGGGTATGCGCGGGTGAGCACCGCGGGCCAAGACCTCGATGGACAGCTCGTCGCGCTCGCCTCCCAGGGTGTCGAGTCCGGCCAGGTTTTCACCGACAAGCTTTCTGGTGCGGTGAACACTGACCGGCCGGGCTTGGCGGCCCTGCTGCACTACGCCCGCGAAGGTGACACCGTGGTCGTCACCGCCATCGATCGTCTCGGGCGTTCCGTCGCCGAAGTTACGCGCACCATTGCCGAACTCGGTGAACGCCGAATCCTGTTGCGCGCCTTACGCGAAGGCATAGATACCAGCACACCGACAGGCCGCGCGGTGGCCGCGATCATGGCCACCCTGGCCGAACTGGAACTCGAACTCGGCCGCGAGCGCCGCGCTGCTTCTCGTGACTCCAGGCGAGCGCGCCGCCTACCGGCCACCAAGCCCGCCAAACTGACCCTTGAGCGGCAGCAACAGCTCCGTCGTCTCGCTGAGACCGGAGAACCCGTTCACGAACTCGCTAAAGCGTTCGGCATCAGCCGAGCGACGGCATACCGGTACCTCTCCGCGCCCGTGAACGACCCAGCGCTGGAGTCGAGGCAGCCGTTATGAATCTGACCGAGCTGGGCGCGGCCCTTGGCCCCTTCTTCGATATCTCAGGCAGCCCTTCACACCAGCAGCTCCGCGATGCATTCGCCCGCCACGGCCTCGGTCATCTCGACCCGGCACCGGAGGGAAGAACATCGAACGGGTCCCACCTGGGCAAGATGAAGCGAATCCGACATGTCTTCGCCTCACCGGCAGCACACAACGCGACTGCGGGGCTGCCCTTGGCCCGAGAACTTGTGGCGCAGTGTCGGGCTCACGGGGGCTTCAACCCTGACAGCGAGAGCTATGCCGGCAGTGGGAGAGTGACCCAGCTCGTCCAGGCCTTCGCTCCGCTCGGCTTCACTCTCGAACCCGACGGGTCCACACGACCGACCGTCATCGACAACCTCAGCGGCACAGAACTCACAGTGACGCTGCGCAGCTACGTCGACAGAATCAACTCCAGCCCCGACGACGCCCCGCTACAGGTAGGCACGGGAAAGGAACTCGACGAAGCCGCCGCCCGCCACGTTCTGACAGAACTCCTGGGTGACTACCCGGTGTCGGGCAACTTCCCGGTCACATTGACCAGTGCTTTTACCGCGATCGGCATGGCCACCCCCACGGAGCTGCCAAAGCTCGATCCCGACCCGCACCGTGCAGTGCATCAATGCCTGTTCCTACTGGCCACCGCAGTTAACCGACTCCGAAACGACGCTGGCACCGGTCACGGACGACCTGGACGACCACGCAAGACCACCGAGTTGAGCGCAGCCGAAGCCCGCCTCGTCGCTCGCGCAACCGCACTCGTCGCAGGAGCGCTGCTCGACAAACTCGACGGCGGCTGAGGCGCGCCACCTGTGTCTAGAACCGTCATTTTAGATACGCCGCGCGACGCCCAGATTAAACCGCTCGCCGTTGCCTTATTGATGGGCGGTTCGTGAATCGCGGCAATGCTGCGGTCACGCGACGCGTGCAACAGATCATGATGCGGCGACCAGACTGTGCGGTTGGAGAAAGCCTCGGCAGGTGGCGATCAAATTGCGCCGACGGGCTCCGCTAGTCTTTTCTGAGCATTGCTGCTAGCGAAGCCAGAGCACAGAAAGCGGGAAGCGTCGGAGTGTTAATGACGGCACGAAATATGTTGGGGGCGATATTTTTAACGGTTACTGTCGCAATACTGACGGGATGCGGCACTGCGGAGCGTAATCAGGTAGCTGACGCCGAAATTACCTCGACGCTACCGCCAACATTGACGCCCAGTTCCTTGCCGTCGAATCTTCAAAGCGCGCTTCCATCAACGACCGTCGACACCTCGCCACCCAGCGGCGATCGCAGAACAGACGCGCTGGCCGAGCTGAGCCGGTTGCCCATCAAGGGACGTGCGCCCAAGACAGGTTACGACCGGGCGCTTTTCGGTGACGCGTGGACTGATGATGTAACCGTGGAGGGGGGCCGAAACGGATGTGACACTCGCAATGACATTTTGCGGCGCGACCTTGTAGACATTGTGTTCAAGCCTGGCTCCAATGACTGTGCAATCGTCAGCGGGATACTTCACGATCCTTACTCGGGCGCGACTATCGCGTTCGAGCGGGGCGCGGACACCTCGGCCGATGTTCAAATTGACCACATCGTGGCCCTGTCTGATAGCTGGCAGAAAGGTGCGCAGAACTGGGATGAGGTCACACGCCGTAACTTCGCCAACGACCCTCTAAATCTGCAGGCCACAGTGGGCAATCTCAATCAGCAGAAGGGCGACGGAGACGCGGCCACATGGTTACCACCGGACAAGTCGTATCGCTGTTCCTACGTCGCCCGAATTGTGAAAGTCAAGTCGGTGTACGCAATTTGGGTAACGCAGGCCGAGCGCGACGCTATCGTCCAAGTTCTTTCGAGCTGCGGTGCATCCGATTTTGACATGCCGTCTGAAGAAACATCCTCGGAAACAACACCGGTAGAGACGGAGCCGTTTACGCCGATCACCCAGCCTGAGCCGTTGCCGGAATCCCCGCTGGCGCCTTCACTTCCGCTGGAAACTCCGCTACCACCGGTGGACGTTTCTGCGGCGTACTACCCCAACTGCCGCGCCGCCAAAGCGGCGGGCGCAGCACCGTTGTACGCCGGTCAACCAGGGTATCGAACGGGACTTGACGGCGACGGCGACGGCGTGGCGTGCGAAGGTTAATCCATTGAGGGACAACCCCTTACCGCATGGTTTTGTTCACAGGAACCGTGAGAGTTGCGGAGCGGCTTGCCCGGGGTGCTTGGCCTGCATTCCCTCCCCGATTGCTTGTAACTTCCACTCGCCGCCCAACCGGAAGATCTTGGCCATCACCATGCCGGTATAGCGCATGCCGCTGCCTTGCAAGGTATAGCGAGCCAGTTCAGCCTTCGACGTCGCATCGACGAGGCGACAGAATGCGTTGCTGAGTTGATCGAAGGTGTGGCCACGGTAGGACGTCACAATGAACAGCACTGAGGTGATGTGAGTGGGGACTCGGCTCAAATCGACGGAGATGGTCTCGTCATCCCCGTCACCCTCGCCGGTGAGGTTGTCTCCGTGATGCTTGATTGATCCGTCTTTGGACTTCAGCTGCCGGAAATAGCAGATGTCGATCAGCTCCTGACCGGTGAACAGCACTGCTGAAGCGTCGAGATCGATGTTCGACGCCCGGCCCCCGAAAATGCCGCGTTTGAGCGGATCCCATCCCAACCCCATACGAACTCGTGTCAGGGCGACACCGCCGTCCTTGCGCAAAGAAACACGTTGCCCCTTGGCGAGGTTCACGGTTCGACCTTTGACCAGACTGATTTCACCACCGGTCGGCGGTGAGGAAGCCGGCGGGGGCGGAGGTAATGTCGGGCGTCCTGCCGGCGGGGGAGGTGGTGGTGGTGCCGGGGCATCATCGACGCTGACACCGTGGTCGGTTACCAGAGCAGCGAATCCGCCGGCGTAGCCTTGGCCGACGGCCCGCACCTTCCAGGCTCCGTTGCGGCGATAAAGCTCGAGCGCAATGACGATCGATTCGCTGGTGAGACCGTCGATGCGGTACTCGTAAAGGATGTGGCCGGTGGTGTCGGATACCCGGGCTACGGGTGCGGCTGTCGCTCCAAAGGTAGAGTTCGGATCATCAAGTGTGATGACCACGCGGACTCGGGCAATGTCAGTGGGGACGGCGTTGAGTGCGACTGCGAGGCTGGCGGGTTGGCCGGTGGCCCCGGCAACCAGTCTCACCCCGGGGCCAGTGGGCTGATTAAAGAACACAAAGTCTGCGTCCGTGCGTACGTTCCCGTTGTCGGTCACCAGCAGAGCCGACAGGTCAGCCGGCGCCGCGAGCTGTACTGACGCCACCAGGTCGGCAGCGGTCACCGGCCCATTCTGCCCTTTACTCAGTTGCGTACTCACGCAGTTCCTTTCGTTATAGGGGACTGATGTGGTGCTTTCTTCAACGGTGGAAATCTCGTATGCTCGGCGCTCTGGTGCAGCCACGCCACGATCTCGTCGGCTGCCGAGGCGCCGCTGGCCTTGGTCACCGTGGTGCGCTCAGATGTCCAGCCCAGAGAGTGGAGCTCACCGTGAGCCGGTCGGATGGAGGCATCGGCGTAGCTCAGCAGTTCGGCGTCGAGAGCGCCATCACCGGCGGCGAATAATGGTGCGTCGGTGTGGAGTTGGCCGGACTCGGTGAGGCGGTGGCGAATCTCGGCCACAGCCCGTGATTTGCACAGGCTATGGGGCACGGTGTAGATCTTGCGCCCCTGCCGGGAGACCCGCCAACCGCGCGGCGTACACCATGACGCCCATGTTGCCATGAAGTCGGCGGGTAGCCGGGCCTCGTCAATGACGAGGTAGCAGAACAACTCTTCGGCCATCTTGAAGGTTTTTACCCATTCGTCGCTGGTCTGTTCACGCATCGCTGCAGCGATGACGTCGATCCCAGGTCCGTCGGCTCGAATCCGTGCTCGAACCGTCGAGTTCCACCGGTCGTCGGGTTCCCCATCGATCAGTATTGAGCCGCCGTTGCTGGTTACCGCGAAGGGGTACGGGCCTCCAGGAAGAGAAAGGCGGCGGTACTGTGCCACAGTTCGTGTGGTGGCCGGCACCACGATGTGCTGCGCGGCGAAGTCGGTTAAAGCGTGCATTGCGGTGTCGGTCATGAAGGAGATGGCTGCGCCGTCGTAGATTTCGACACATGCCTCGGGTGGGGGAGTGGTGGCGAAGAAGCGGTGGGAATAGATGAGGGTGCGATCTAGGTCGCTGGCGATCAGGGCAGAGGCCTTCACTCGGCGATCTCCTTGATCAGGCCCACGCAGGCGTACGCGAGGTCGGGGTCGACGACGACGGGGACGTTTCGCGCTTCGGCGAGCAACCTGATGTGACGATGTTCCGGGGCGTCGGGATCCCGTACCACGATGCGCCACGGGAGTCTGCGCAGCAGCACACGAGTGGTTTCCCCAATGCCCGGCTTGACAAAGTTGCTGGTGGTGATCCCGTACTGCTGCTGAATCCGCTGCACTGTGGTCAGGCCCGACCAGGTGGGTTCGCGGTGTTGATCATTCCCAGTGTCGCGCATTCGGCGGACTTGGGTTTCCGCAGTCTCGAACTGGGCGCTGACAGTATCGAGAAACACGTTGGACATGTCGGCCGGGCGCAGATCGCGGTAGAACTTCGCTCCGTGGAAATCGGTGGGCCCAATGACGCGGGGGTTGAGTACCGTGCGCGAGACAAGGCCTGACACAGTGGAATTCAAGCAGGCTGAGGCAATCAGAAAGTCATCGCGGGTGCCGAATGTTCGGACGCAGTGGCCGGGATCGGCCAACACGGCGAGGTCGGGATTGAAGACGATCTCCGTGCGGTGAGCATGTTCGGTTATCGCGTCTGACAGTTCCCGGGTGATGGCTCCCTTGCCGGTCCATCCGTCGACGAACACGACTCGGGCTGGATCGTGGTGTGTGCTCAGGTAGCGCAGCGCGCAGGTGTCGATGCCTCGTCCTCGAACAATCGACACGGCGTAGTGAGGTAGCGTCAGCCTGTGTTGAGAGGCCGCCCAGCGGCGCATGAGAATGCCGATCGGGGTCCCCGCGCGGGCCAGCGATACCAGGGCGATGTCTGTCCCGCGTTCGGCCAGGACGAGTTCAGTGAGGTAGCCGACCGCGACCGCGAGCCGATTCGCGGTTTCGCGTAGCACACTGTCGAACAGGTCCAGGTAGACGGAATCAGGCTGATACTCGATTGGCAACGATTCCGCGTAATGGGCGCGGCCGCTTTGAATTTCGCGCTCTCGGTCAGCGGTCGCCGCTTCGAGCCTCATATCGGATAGGTCGGTGAGGAGCCATCCGACTTCGTGGGCAGCGTAAGTTCCAAATGTCGGGCCGGTGAGGGGTTGTTTCACTGCTGGCGCCCGCGGATCTCGGCGAGCGTGGTGGCGTCCGGGCCGTCGACTTCGGCGATGATGACGTCGTAGCCGGAGGCTGCGAGAACCTCGCCGACAGTGAGATCGCCGCTGGCGGCGATGCGGTCGACGAGCAGCACGAGTTGTACCCGCACGTGCGGCGGCGCTTGCCATCCGTTGTAGAGGAACCGGGCCGAGGTCTCGCCGGGCTCGCTGGCGGGGAATGTCCATCCGGTTCCCAGCGGATACTCAGGGTGGTTGTGCACGTAGGCCGGTGATCGAGTGGTCGATTGGAAACGGGTGTTGAAGCCGTGTCGAGCCAGTTGATCGGCAAGCCTGAGGGGCAGATACATGAGCTCTTCGTGCCCGACCAGTAGTACTGGGCGGCTGGGGTCCAGGTATGAGTGCAGGTGTTCCGAGGCCCAAAGTACGGCCTCGTCGAACTCTGGGCGGTCCTGGCGCAGGAAGCCGTGCCGCCCTCCTTCGGGTACGTGGGCCGGCCACGGCAGCGTTAATCGACTCGGTGTGCTGGGGGGGCGGTCTGAGGGGGTGTTCAACACTGGTGGGTTCAGTGCGCACACGGCGTCGATGAGCCCGGCCGGCTGATCGACGTCGCCTTGAGCCAGGCTGACGAAGTGCACCGAGGTGCGCAGTTTGTTGCTGACGGCGGCGGCGTCGTGCCGGTGTGTGTCGTTGCGGACATCGACAAGTGAAGCGACGACATAATGGGCGCGGTGCTGGAGCTGTTGCAGTGCAGCGACTGTCGCAAACGCGGTGTTTCCGGTGGAAATCTCGTCATCGACAAGCACGATGGGTCGCGGTTGAGCGAAAAGGTCCGCGCTGCTGGGTTGCAGTGTGTGGTCGGTGGCGTGCGAGTGACCCTCCTGAAACTCGGCGTAGATCATATTTGGCGGTGCGTGACGTCGGGTGGTGTGCAGGTACATGGCCGCGTCGAGGTTGTCGGCGACGCAGTGACCGAGACTGGTCGCAGTTTCGGCCATGCCCAGCACGTCGACATCCCCGAGGCCCAGGCTGGCAACGGCACGCCCGAGTTGGTGGCCGGCAGCAATCACGTCACGCGGGTCGGCGGCGATGTGTTTGCCGAGCACCGACGACACCAGCAGGTGCGCCCGCCGGGGGTTGCGTCGCAATCCGGGGGCGACTAGCTCGGTCAACAACGGTGTGCCGGAACGGTGGCGCACGCGTAGCCCGAAGGTCTGGGTTGCCCAGGATTCGTGGTCGGTTGAGGTCATCGACCGGCCAATGCTGTCAAGAAGTCGACGAATGTCACGCCGTCGTTGGCCACCCCGAACACGCGGGCACGTTGCAACACTTGGTGGGCCCAAACACGGTGTGGCCGCGACTCGTTCATCTTATTGCGGTAATGCGACCGGCTCACGCCACCGGTGTCTGATGCGGCGATATCGGAAGCGTCGCGGAACTCTTCGTGAGTGACGACCGATAGCGCATGCACGGGGGCGGCGTGGGTGGGGTGAATAATGGTCTTACCGAGCAGTCCGTTAGCTCGGTCGAGGCTAATTTCGCGTAGCAGGCCATCCAAATCCCGACTGACCAGCATGTCGCGGAACCGCACTGCGTCGTGGTCGCGAAATGGGGTGGCGCGCAACAACGGTCGGAAGAGTCGTTCGTGGTCGGCGAAGTATTCCCACACTGGTGCGGTAACCACGAATCCGGTCCCGTCGGGACGGCCAAACCGGTTGATAATGGCGGCGAGGACGTCGGCGACCACCTTGACGTCGTAGATTGTGTGATCGCGATCCCGTCGGATTCCCAGCGACCCGCACATATCGGTGGCGCCGACACGAACTGCGAGCACGGTTTGGCGGTGCTCGTCCAACAGGTCGACCAGGGCGGTAAGTTCGGCGTCACGGGTCTCCTGGAACAGGATGCGCTCAGATTCCAACACCGGCATGCAGTACAGGTGACGTGACAACGCGGACGCGGCGTCCTCAGTTTGGCGGAGATACCGTGCGCCGGTGTCCGCTTCAAATTTCGGAATGACGAACCCAGCTAGAGCATGCGCTCCGACTGTAAGTCTGTCGGCGATTTGGGGGATGCAGTCGTAGCTACGGACACGCACGAACACCATGGTGGCGAGTGGATCGGCGGCCAGCTCGTCGAGAGCAGTCACGACGTTATGCATCGCGGCGTCGGCGTGCATATCGTCAACGGCGTCTTCGAGGTCAAGCACCATCGAACAGATGCCCTCGCTGGCGCGGCGTGTGACCGTGGCGGCGAGATCGGGACGGTCGGCGGGGATGTAGAGGGTTGCGCCCAGGGCGGTCGCGATCAGGCGTGGTTCGTCGTGCAGCGAGATCACCTCAGGTGGCTTCCAGAACAGCTGAGCCTGTTGTGAAGCATTCAGGTGTTGGAAGTGTTGGATACCCAGGGTTGTGGCGACCTCGCCGTCGGTCACCGTGCGGACTCCTGTCGGATGCGAGCAACGATTCCTGCGACGAACTGTGCCACATCGTTGAGTTCGAAGTGGTATCGCCAATAGTCGGGATGCCGGCCGCTGAGGGTGGCCACGATGCGGTCGATGCGCAACGCCTGAGCGTCGAGTGCGGCGCCCCACTGGGCCTGCGCGCCTCGATCGACAGCGAGCCGCTGGGCGTCGCGCAGACGGAAACGTGCACGCTGTTCGTCCTGCTGTGGGTCGCTGCGCACGCTGCGCAACAACGCCAGTCGTTGCGCCGGCGCGTCGACATGCTCGGCGGCGGTAGCAAGAACGGTTCGTGCCATCCCAACCAGGTTCAGCGCCGTTTCGGGATCGCCGTCGCGCGCTGCCGTCTCGGCCTGCTGCAGGAGGCCCTCTGCCCGATTGAGGTCGACACGGCACCTGTGTTCATTGCCAAGCAGGTCGGCAGAACTATCGGCATGAAATTCTCGTAGCAGGGTTGATACTGCGGCGCTGATGCCTTCGGTGCGGGTCTTGAGTGCTTCGAGGCGAGTTCGCACAGAGGTGACTGCCCTGCGCGCTTCCTCGGCGCGGCCTGGGGCCAGGTCGAGGACGTCATTGAGCGCTGCGGCCGCGGTGCGGAGTTGCTCACTGCTGTTTTGAGTCGCGATCAGATCAGAGCGGTTGCGCGCCGCTGACAGCTCGGCTGTTGCTGACTGCATCAGCAGGTGGGCCGCGTGGACAGACGGGTAGTCGCGCCACGGAGCGTCAATGCCAGCCAGGCGCTCGTCAGCGGCGCGGGCTGCTGTGGTAGCGGCGGCGGCGGCCGCAGCGGCCGCGCTCACCGCGCCAATCGCGTTGTCCAGGATGTAACGGTGACGCGAGTAGAACGCGTCGACTGCTGCTGCCGCCTCGGCCAGGTGCCTGGCAACTTGCGCGGCCGGCTGTGTGGGCTCTCCGTTTGCCGCGGTCAGTGGAAGGTAGGCGGCCATGGCGGAGTAGCAATGTTGTGCCACCGACTCCCATTCCTCCGGGATTGATGAGGCTGGATGCAGCGCGGCGGCCGCGGCGACGGCAGCCTGGGCAATTCCCTGACGGTGGTCGAGGTCAAGGAAAGCGGTAGTGAGCGTGGCCGCTACGTCCGGTGGGCGCGTTTCGGTGCGCGGGCGGCGGGTGAGCCTGAGCCAGCGACCGGACACCAAGGCATCGTAACCAGGAGGGCGTGGGGAACCCTCACAGGTTTTGCTAAGGCAGCAACGCTTGATGCACTACGGTATGTGTCGTCACTGCGCGCACCGGGGTAGCGCGGTTCTTACTGAAAGGTAGTTCTCGATGGGCGTCAGTCTGACCAAGGGCGGCAACGTTTCGCTGACCAAGCAGGCACCTAACCTGACTGCGGTGACCGTAGGTCTCGGCTGGGATGTTCGCAGCACCACTGGAACGGACTTCGATCTCGACGCCAGCGCCATCGCCTGCGGTGAAAACAAGAAGGTGCTCTCCGACCAGCACTTCATTTTCTTCAATAATCTGCGGAGCCCTGAAGGAGCCATCGAACACACCGGTGACAACCTGACCGGGCAGGGCGACGGCGACGATGAGGCCATCAACGTCGACCTGGCCGCCACTCCGCCCAACATCACCAACATCTTCTTCCCGGTGTCGATCTACGAAGCTGAAAGCCGCAGCCAATCCTTTGGCCAGGTACAGAACGCGTTCATCCGCGTGGTGGATCGCGCTAACGGCACCGAACTGGCCCGCTACGACCTCTCCGAGGACGCCTCAACGGAGACCGCCATGGTGTTCGGTGAGCTGTACCGGAATGGCGCCGAATGGAAGTTCCGCGCTGTTGGCCAGGGGTATGCCTCTGGGCTGTCCGGAATCGCCCGCGACTACGGCGTCAACGTCTAAAGCAGCACAGAGCATTTGACGCGCCCGCCGATACTTTCTCGGCGGGCGTGCCCAACTTTAGTAAGGAAACTTGGTTTCGGTGGTTATTCGCACCTTCGGACTCTCGATCGTCGTCACGGTGGTGTCGTTGATCATTGCCTACCTTTACGGTGGCGTCGAAGCGTTCATCCTCTGCGCAATACTGGGCGTCTTCGAGATTTCACTGTCCTTCGACAACGCAGTTATCAACGCTACTGTTTTGCGGCGGATGAGCGAATTCTGGCAGAAGATGTTCCTCACCGTTGGCATCCTGATCGCGGTTTTCGGGATGCGGCTAGTCTTCCCACTCGCCGTCGTCTGGGTGACTGCTGGCCTGGATCCGGTGCGGGCGCTCGACGTTGCGCTCGACCCGCCGGCCGACGGCGAGGCGTACTTCCCCGATGGCTCTCCAAGTTATGAAACAGCGTTAACCGCAGCACACCCGCAGATTGCTGCATTCGGCGGCATGTTCTTGATGTTGCTGTTCCTCAACTTCATCTTCGCCGAGCGTGACATTCACTGGCTGGCTTGGCTGGAACGCCCCTTGGGTCGCGCCGGAAAGCTCGACCAGCTCGCTGTTGTGGTCGCGCTGCTGGCCCTCGTGCTCGCCGCTGAGCTTCTCGCCGACGATGCGCACCGTGCCACAGTGATGGTTGCAGGCGCCTTGGGGTTGATCACCTATATCGTCGTCAACGGTTTGGGCTCCATGTTCGAAATCGACGACGACGAGCTGCGTGAAGAGGCCCTCGCCGAAGATGCCGGCGAGGCACCGCGGACAGGGAACTCTGGACCCACCCAGTTGGCTACCGCGACCGGCAAGGCCGGCTTTTTCCTGTTCCTCTACCTCGAAGTTCTCGACGCATCGTTCTCGTTCGACGGGGTGATCGGCGCGTTCGCGATCACGAGCGATCCCATCATCATCGCTCTCGGCCTGGGCTTCATCGGAGCGATGTTCGTCCGCTCTATCACCATATTCTTTGTGCGCAAGGGAACTCTGGCCGAGTATGTGTACCTCGAGCACGGTGCGCACTGGGCTATTGGTGCGCTGGCTGTAATTCTGCTTGTGTCGTTGGGTGTCCATGTCAATGAAGTCCTTACTGGATTGGTCGGTGTCGTTCTCATTGCCGCCGCCCTCATTTCCAGCGTGCTCCGCAACCGCCGTATCGCAGCCGACGAACGCAACCAGACACTTTCGCCGATAAGTTGACCTGTCCGAAATAGGCTGCGCGTACACGCGAACTGACAGCGCGGCAATCACCGAGGAGTCTCATGGCAATTGACTACACCCGGCGCCCTTCCGCAGCCGCTGGACCCACACCGGGCGGGGTGAATCTCAGCAAGGTCAGTCTGACCAAACAGGCCCCCACCGTGAGTCTCACCAAGCCCGGACAACAGCAAGGGGCCATGCGGGTCAACCTGAACTGGTCGCGGGGTCAGCAGAAAGCAGGTTTTCTCGCCAAGCTGGCCGGCGGCGCCAGCGGTGGCGTCGACCTCGACTTGGGATGTCTCTACGAGCTGTCCAACGGCGACAAAGGTGTGGTTCAGGCACTCGGTAACGCCTTCGGATCGTTGCATGGTGCGCCGCACATTCAGCTCGACGGAGATGATCGCACCGGTAGCGCCGTCGGCGGCGAAAACATGCACATCGACCTGTCGCAGCCGCAGGCGTTCAAGCGAATTCTGATCTTCGCGATGATCTACGAGGGCGCCCCCAACTGGGCCGCTGTCGATGGTGTGGTCACGCTGTTCCCGACGGCCGGGCCACAGGTTGAGGTAAAGCTGGATTCAACGAACAACAACGCACGGATCTGCGCCATCGCTTTGCTGACGAACACCGGTGCAGGAATCGACGTCACCCGAGAAGTCAAGTACATCAACGGCAGTCAGTCCGACCTCGACAAGGCCTACCGGTGGGGCATGCGCTGGTCTGCAGGCAGAAAGTAACCACTCGGTTAGCGTGCACCACCGGAAGGAAACGGGCCGTGGGTATTGCGCTGCGCAAAGGCGAGAACATGCCCATCTTGGCCTCTGTTGCCGAAATCCGTTGTCGATGGTCATCTTTCGGTGATGTCGACGCCGACCTCTCAGCACTGCTTCTGCGCGGCAGACAAGTGCGCACTGACGACGATTTCATCTTCTACAACCAGGCCGAGTCAGTCGACGGGTCGGTAAAGTATCTCGGCAAGCGCCACGCCGGTGACGGATTCGAAGACAGAATTGCAATCAACCTCGCCGACGTAGCCGCAGCCGCCGACATCGACGCTATCGCGGTTGTTTTGAGCGTCGACAGCGGACATCGCTTAGTCGAGCTTGGTGCTGTGACTGCAACCATCCTCGATGCCGGCGGTACGTCGCTAGCGACATTCACGATGATCGACCTCACCGTGGAGACAGCAGCCGTAGCGTTCGAGATTTATCGGCGCGGGGGGTGGAAGGCACGCGCGGTGGGGCAGGGTTATCACGACGGACTCGCGGGCCTAGCAAGAGATTTCGGTGTCACGGTCGACGACGAATCGCCGTCCACGCCCAACCCAACGGACCCATCCCAAACCCCGACACCAGCCGTGGACTGGAACAACCCGCCGGTCCCCGCCGGCTATGAAATCTGAGGCCACGATGGGTTTTAGGTTGAGCAAGTCCATCAAGGTCGTTCCTGGTGTGCGCCTCAATGTCAGTTCCCGCGGACTGGGTTACTCGGTCGGCGGGAAAGGCATGCGGGTCACCCGTCACGCCAACGGCCGAGTCAGCCGCACTCTGTCGATCCCGGGGACCGGGCTGTCACACCAATCCACACTTCGACCCGGAAGCTCACGTCCTCACAGCCGCAACCAGAATCCGCCGGCCGCGCCACCCACGCCTCGATCGCCGGCACCGGGGATGTTCGCACCGTCATGGGAAAAAGACCTGTTCGCGATCCTGACCTCCACGATCCCCGGGGACTTCCCCAACATCTCCCGTAAGCATGCCCGCAGCTCACCTCACGTCCGAGTCATAGCGGCGACGCTGGAAGGCTTGTTGCACTTTGAGTTCGGCGACGGCGACGAAGCAGCACAAGAACGCGCGCGCACGCTTCTCGGTTGGGCCGCGGTCCAATCCATCACCGACCCAATCCGACACTTCACCACCACGTACCTTTTCGACCGAACTTGGCCGGTAGAAATTGTTCCCGGGGTGACCGCTGAGTTGCACCTGCATGACGATGTGGTCCTGCTGGCTGCAGCCGAACTTCACCAACGTGCCGGCGACCTTGATATAGCCATCTGGACCGTTGAACGGGCTCGGCCTACCGCACATGCCGCATTGTCTCTGGGGGAACTGTATAGCTGCGCGGACCGACATCAAGAAGTTATCGACCTCACGAATGGTGTTGGCAACGATGACGACGCGACCGCTCTGCTACTGGCACTACGCGGTCGAGCATTCGCACACCAGGGTTTTCATGACGCCGCCCGCGAGAGCTTCGCACAGGCACTTCGGGTTCGCAGTAGGGCGGCTGCTGTGCGCCATCGAGCCCTCCTGGAACGGGTGCAGGTCGATCTCGTCCAGCGCCGCAAGGCGGCCGCCCGCAAGGGTCTGGAAAAGATCCTGGCAGAAGATCCGACCTACCCGGGGCTCCGAGAGGCACTGGCGGCCCTGGGCTAGACAAAGTTCAGCGAAATGTTCACCCGGTGGGCATGACTGAAGCTTCAAGCCGTGATTGTTTGTTAGCGTCTAGATAGTTAGAGGTCGAATTCCGACGGGTCGATACCAACGGCAAAACACACGTCTTTCACAGCGGCCTTCTCGTACTGATCGAATGATCCGTCCGCACCGCCAATGATGATGCCGATCTGAACGACTGCCCGCGCCTGCTCCGGTTTCGACTTCAACTTCCCTATCGTGGCCGTGGCCTCGACTTTGCCGAAATCAAAATCGCCGTTGAGCTTGTCACAGAACCAATCGAACTTCTGCCGCAGGTCGTCGGCATCGAAGACTGACAGCGATTGGTTACTCATAATCAAAGCCGCCGTCTTCTGTCGTTCCGTAGGATCAATCGACCCATCGGCGGCGGCGACCAGCGCGCACATCGCCATTGCGCCGTTAGCGAACTCTTTGTTCTTGAACTGGGCAGTCTTCACCTGCAGCTGATCGTTTAACTCGGATGTCCTCGCCCGCAATTGATCCCAGAATCCCATTACCGTTCCTCAAGTTGTCGGTTGCCCACAGCGTAGCGAACCGCCACGCCGTCCGATTCCGGCATAACCGTTTCCACCAAGTCAAGTCCTGGCTGCTGATAGGACCGAAAATAATGGCATGCTCAGACTGTTTTTGGCGGCATCACTGGTGAAAAGGTCGCGACGATGTGCAGGCCATAGAGCTGGGGACGTGATCAGATCGCTGTAGAGGTCGGCGATGGCTGCGGTAAGCGCCGTGTGGTGATAGTCCCGACCCCAGCCCGCAGCAATGCGTTCCGCACAGGTAACAACCCGAATCCCATTGTTGGACAACAGCATCTGCGAACCTCCCTGGGGGTTCGACCCAGCCTAGAGGCTGAGGTCGTATCCCTGGTCGCGGTGTCTTTGCTGCTCGCGGGAGCGATCGGCACCGCGGGCGCGGTCGTCGAGGGCGCGGTGAGTCTTTTGGTGCACGGTGCGGCGTTGCAGAACATTTCGGTCGCGGCGGGCGAGCAGACTCGCAACGCGGTCAGGCAGCAGCTCGGCGGGAGTGTCGGCGGCGCTCTGGTGGGCGGTGCGGGCGGGTTCGTCGCGCCCGATCACCTCGCGCACCAGTCGGGCGGCCTGCGCACTGGTGCCGCGGTGGGCGACGTGCACTCCCGTCTCGGGGGTGGCGTGCTGATGGTCGGCTTCCCCGGTGGTGCGTTGGTAGAGGTAGGCGTAATTGGCTGCACGGCCGCGGGTCATGGCGACGTAGAGCAGGTTGCGGCTGGCGTTCTCCCCGAGCATCGCGTGCGTGGTTTCGGCGGTGACGCCTTGGGCTGAGTGCACGGTGACCGCGTAACCGTGGGTGACGTGTTCGGTCAGGTAGGCGCCGGCGAATACTGCCCGCGCGCCGTCGCCGATACGGCGGGCGGCGATGCGCTGGTGGTCGGGGTCGACACCGATGACCTGCCAGCGTTGCCCGTTGCGCACCGGCGCCTCGGTGAGCCGCTGTTTCACGTCGTGGGCGTCGTACACCTCGATGGCGGGATCGTTGCGGCGGGTGATGATCACCTCGCCACGAGCGACCTGCTGGCCGCGTGCCGCAGGGACTGTCGGCTCGTCCGCGGCGGTGACGTCGTCGTGGATGCGCCGATTCAGGGCGTCGGTCATCTCCACGGTGTCGGCCACCAGCAGGCTGTCGATGCCGGCGGCGTGGTCAGTGCGCCATGCCTCGAACGCGTCGGCGGCCATCGCGATGGGGTCTCCGGTGTGCAGCCGATCGTGGTCGCGGTACCAGCCCACCGCGCGGCGCACCGGTGCCGGCCCACCGTCACGCAGCGCCAATGAGGCGCTGCGCTCGGCCGGGTCGCGCATCCGCCATACCTCGGTCAGCCGCTGGGTCCAGGGCAGATCCTCGCACAGTTGGGCGAACATCCCGCCGCGCGCCTTGACCGGGGCCAATTGGTGGGCGTCGCCCACCAGCACGGTTTTGGCGCCCGCCGCGGTGGTGGCGCTCAACAAACGGCGCAAGTCATCGGTACCGACCATCCCGGCCTCATCGACCACCACGAGGTCGTGATGCGTCAGCGACAGACTGCCCTCGGCGAGCTGCTGCAGGGCCGAGGCGATGGTGTACCCGGTGTCCCCAGCGCCCTCGCCCAGGGCGACATCGACGGCCTTGCCGGTCGGCGCCATGACGATCACCCGCGCACTGTGGCGTGTCTTCGCGACGCGGCGCAGGGTGCGCAGCGAAGTGGTCTTACCGGCGCCGGCCGGCGCGCTCAACGGCTGCACCAACCACGGGCTGATGGCGATGTTGCGCACCACCCGAGCCTGCTCATCAGACAACGCCGCCCCTCCCGCCGACCACGGCGTGGCCTGCAGATCGCGGTGATCGCGCACCCACACCGCGGCCCGCGAATCGCGGGCGTCGACGAGGTCGAGCACCGCCACTTCCTCAGCGAGAATCCGGTCCACGGTGAAGCGTTCCGAGCCTTCGCGTTGATGGGCCAACCGCGGCCCGGACAGCCGCATCCCGACCGCATCAACGCACTCCTCGATGACCTGCCGAGGCATCCGCACACCCGCCCCGGTGATCGATCCGCCGCCGGCCGCCGCGGCTGCGCCATCGTCGGTCAACACGGGGAGTTGAGCGCCGATCACCTCGACCAGATCCGCGCGCGTCAACGCCGCCTTGTCCGCCCGCGCGGCCATCGCCGCCACCGCCCGCCGATCGACCGCCACACCGGTGCGCTCAACACGCACCCCCGCTCTCGAGGCGGCACGTTCACGGGCACTACGCGCCTCCCGTTGCGCGGCCCGGTCAATCCCGAAACCCCTGCCGTCTGCCAGCCACCCGGCCCGCAACTCCGACCACGCCAGCTGCTCAGGTTTGTGCGGTCGGGTGGCCTTCTGCGCGGCCGCCAACTGCGCTTGCGAAAGCCCCTCGGCGGGGTCAATCACGGTCAGATTGTTGGCCGCCCACTCCCGCAGTTGGGTCGAACGCGTCGACCACGCCGCAAGATTTTTCGGATCAACGCCGGCGATCTCGGCCATCCCGGTCCGCAGATCCACCGGACCCCACTCCACACCCGCCAAACGGTGCAGTTCATAACGCAGCGTGGCCTGGTAGATGATGCCCGCCGCGCGAGCTTCATGGAACAACGACGTGCCATCCAACGACACCAACCGACCATCACGGCGGGCCTGACGGTTCGGGACCAGCACGTGAGTGTGCAGATGCGGATCCCCCGCCCGCGAGGTCTCGTGCTGATACGCCGCGGCGACCAACCCCGGCAATTTCTGAAGGTCTTTTTCACCGGTTATCGGGTTGTGCACCCGCGTATATCCGGCATGCGCAGCCAAATATTCGAGCGCTTCAGCGATCGCGGTGGCGTGCGCCGCGGCGACCGCTTTGTCGGCGACGTCGCCGCCGAACGCGCGCACCAGCGACACCGATTTCGGGGCGCAGAACGTCAAATCAAAGCCATGCACCCCACCGGATCCGTGCGCCCGGCCGCACTCCCCCGAGGGCGCCACACCCTCATCGAGCCAGCGCGCCACGACGTCGGGATCGGCATCTCCACCCGCCCGCGAACCGTCCGCTAAACCCACCAGCTCCGCGGCCGCACCGGTGTCCCCGGCACACGTCCACACCGGGGTGCGAGTGTCGCGTTCGGCGTAATACTCCGCCAACCCACCGCCGGCAGACTGAGCGTCTTTGACGGCCTGCCCGACCGCCCGGGCGGTGTCGTTGTAATAGTTCACCGACCACCGCGACAACTTCGCAATCGTCAACACAACACCACCCCACACCCTGCTCGAAAATGCAGCCGGACCACCCGATACGCACGAAGCACGAGCGCTCAAACCGAACCGCACCACCAGCATCGCACAAACTTGTGCAAATGTGCCATACGAAGCTTTTGGTTTTGAAGAATGGCAGGGTGGGGTACGCCCTGGGCTGGGGTGGGGAGTGGCGGCTGGGAATGGGTTGAGTGGGTGAAGATGGCAGGCGGAGCGCGCGTAAAAGAAGCTGAGGCAGTGCAAAAAGGTGAGCAGGAAACAACAAAGATGAGGTGTTTGGAGACGCTGAATTTTTGGCGTTTCGCCCGAATGTCAGCGCACCGTTTCGCGACCACCAGGCACGTTGTCGACCAGGCGACTAACGGTGCACTCCTCGCGCCGTTGTGCCGTGCCTCCAGCGGCATGCCGTCGCGGTGTCTCTGACCGTGCGTTGGGCGTGCGGCTGGTGTGCCCGCTGCGGGTGCGTTGAGCGCTGTTGGTGAGCACGCGGCGGATCTCTTCTTGGGCCGCAGCGATCCGTGCTTGCGACGCCTCGGTGAGCACTGCCGGTCGCGGCGTCTGATCGATGCTGAGGGCCGCGGAGCCGCCGGCCTTTGTCGGGGCCTCGAGGGGTGACCAGGACAGCCGTCGTAATCGGCTGTGCAGGAACGCGCCAGGGTTGGTGATGTGGTCGGGCCAGGTCGCTCCTCGGGCGCGCATGTCGGCGTTGAGCTTGTCGTTGACCGCGCGGGCTGACCACACGTTGGGGTCGATGCCGGCGGCGGTGAGTGCGTCGCAGATGGTGCCGATGTGGGCGCGGTCCAGGCCGTGCGTGATCGCGACGAGTCCAGCGGCAAGGCGCTGGATGGCCAGCGGGCGCGCGGTGCTGCGCCACAGCCGTGTTTGTCGTTGTTTGTCGGGGATTCTGTGGGCGGGTGCGCTTGCGCGCTCGCTTGGTGAGTAACTCCTTACGGGAGAAGAAGAACTAACACCGCCTGACGGCGGTAGGTGGAAATCATGCACAACTGGACGGGTCACGGGACGGGCTTCACGGCGCGGCACCAGGTGGTACACCGAGGGGCGCCGGCCGACGCTGGGGGTGTTTGTCGAGCCGTGGCCACGTTGCGCCTCGACGGCCCACTGAGAGGCTCGCAGGACCCGCCAGGCGGCGGTCACTGTACGCACGTCACAACCCACCCTGTCGGCGATTGTCGCGCGTGTGACGGCGACGTGGCGGCCGGTGGCGTGGTCGGCGTGCTCGGCCATCACCGCGGCTACCGACAACAGCGTGGCCGCGGTCATCGACACGCGTTCCTCGGCGCACAGCTGGCCAAGCGCCGGTGACTGCGCCCATTGGCGCAGACCGTCGAGCCAGCCAGCGCGACTGGTCCACATCGGCGCACGGGGGGCACAGGCCCCGGCGCGCTGCACCCACTCGCGTCGGCGTTCGTTCGCCAGCGCGCGCACCACATGCGGGCTGGGAGCGGCAGGAGCTACAGCTAAGCCGAGCGGTGTCGGCAACGTACTGCTTGCCCGATGTGATCGGGCTCTGATGAGGTCACGATTTGCACACTGGGTGCGCGGCTTATCTGGTAAGCCAGGCAGGCGTGCGCTACCGTGAGAGCTGTCGGCCAAGACAGATCCCTTCGGGGAGTTGGGTGCGGACCCAGAACCGAGCTACCAACTCGGTTCAAAACCTCGACAAGGGCCTCGCTAACGCGAGGCCTTCGTCATGTCAGCGGGTAATCCGCACACCAGCTATTCAGATGTCACATCTGCCGAGTCCTCTACTTGTCCAAGCAAGATTTTTGAGGCCCTGGCGGGGTGGTCACATCGCCAGCGGCAGAACCTCCTTGTCGAGTTCACGGACAGCTTCGGGCCGCCCGACCGCAATAGCGAGCAGATCGGCAGAAAGCTGACTGACGCTTGTGCCGCGTTCGGCGGCCATCTCGCGCAGTCGGACATACACGGATGCGTCGGCGCGGACCTTGATCTGCTCCCGCTGACCTTTGTGCGGTTGGGCCATGCACCCGATCCTTACGCAGAAAGACTTACGTACCTGGTACCGACACGCGCACATCCCGTCTCTCCTTTCACAACGGCTACCGTTCGGGTTGTGATCGATTCGCTGGAACTGGAGGCGGCCATCGCAGCGGTGTACGCGGCACGGTTGCCGATCCCAGCGTGGTGGCCGGCCGAGGCGCGGTCAGCGTTCATCGAGGAGTACGCCAGCGAGGCGGCAGGCATAGTGCTCTCGGAGTTGGACTCGATTGGCGATCGGGTGAGCGACTGGGCGGCCCGATCACAGGTCAGCGGCGCTGATAAGACCACGGTGATCGCCTCGGCACAGCAGGTTCTGCTCGATGAAGCCTGCAGCGAAGTGCAGTACGACTTGAACGAGCTGATCGCCAGTAAGAGTGCAGAGCTGATGGCTGAAGCTGTCTTCGACCACGGTCCGCCTCTGCGCGCCGCACCACGTGGTGTGGCCGGTCAGCACTGAACGATCCAGCCCGGACGGGGGTCTATAGCTCGAAGTGCGAGCGGAAGCCTTCGAGCCAGTCCGCGCGCGCATAGCCGTTGAGGTTGGCTGGAACCCACGTCTCGGCGTCGTCGGGACCGTCTGCGTCGCCGCTGGCTACCCGCTCGTGGGCTTCGAGATAGCCGGCGGTGTGCATGTCATCGGATTGGGAAAAGACGGCCTGCAAGGTGTCCAGGTTCGTTTGGAAGTCGTCGTAGGCCGCACGGCGCTCGGCGTCGGTGGTGTAGTCACCGCCGTATTGCTGCAGCCATGCGTGCCAGTGCTCAGGAGAGCCTGGCTTGGGCGGCGTCGCGGGCGCGTTCACGTGGGTCACTTTAGGCGGCTGTACCGACGACGAGCGGGGGCATAACGGCACCGTCCGACCAGCATGTCCAGGAGTGAGACGCTACTTGCGCGGCGCGGCCGAAGTCGGCGGCTCGTTGCCGCTACGTAAGCGGCGGCAAAACGTGGCGCTGAACATCTATGTGCGGCCGCGGCCAGGCACCCAGCAGCGCATTGAGGTGCTGAAGGACCGCGGGTATGCGGTCACCGACATTGTGGATGCGGCGCTGAACGAGTTCTTGGACCGGGCCGGGCGTGCCGCAGTCCTGATTGCGCTTCACTCCCCCAAGTGACCTTTTTGGCCGCTTCCTCGTAGTGGCCCCGTTGCGCGGTGGGTGGTGGCTGTCAGGGCTCGACCGTGGTCGACCGCGCAGCGGCGGAACGGCCTTGACTGCCACCGCCCACCGTTTCGCCAGAATCGAGGCCGAGGAAGTGAGTGCGTAGTTGAAACGCTCTAGCGTTATAGCGCTATAACGCTAGAGCGTTGTTAGGCGCGTTTGCGGCCGGGGCCGTTATGGGCTGCGGCGCTGCGTTGCAGCTCAGCGACGATTTCGGCGGGGGTGAGCTGTTCGGCGAGCCGGTTGAGCGCCAGTCGAACGACGGCACTGCGGGTGGCATCGACGCGTGGCTTGGTCGCGCGGGCCGCTGCGCGCACGGTCTCGAGGGAGGCGTCCGTGGTGTCGTCGAGGTAGATCGACACTTTCGTGAGATCGGTGCCGGAGGCCGGCGGGGTCGCTGCTGTTGGGGCGGGGGCGGCAGGCTGTGCCTTGGGCGGTTCGGATGTGGTCGCTGGCGATGGTGCGGCGGGCATGTCGACCGGCGTGCGACGCGGTTGGTGTCGCGGCGGCGGGATAGTTCGGCGCGATGTGGTCGACTTCGAGCGCATGGCGGTTAGCGAGTCGAGTCCGTCAGCCATTGACGTACTCCTTTACGAAGGTACTGAGGTCGGTGAGTGCGGCCGCGACTTTCTGTAGCGACTTCGCAGGTGGCGCTTCGGCGGTGATGGCGATGCGCTTCTTTCGTGTCCCTACGTGCAGTGCGGTCGGTATCGGTGGAGCGACCTGCACGGGTGTGTCGGCGATGATGGTGCGCAGTCGCTGAATCTCGGCGGCCGGCGGTGTTGTGGGGACGAAGTTGGGCACGATGACGAGCGGGTAGTCGGCCGCCTCATTGACCAACTCGGCGGTGGCGTCGAGTTCAGCGGTGCGTAGCGCGGTCGGAGCCAGCACGATGTTGGCCACAGCCAGTGCGCCGTGGGCCGCTGGGCTGGCGCCGGGATGGGTGTCGACCACGATCCACGGTTTGTCCCATTCGGATGCCCATTTTGTGAGGGCATCGGCCATGGTGTTGGCGTCGGGCTGGTGGTCATAGAGGTCAGGATGGCCGGGGATGAGGTCGGGTTTCTTGAATCCGCGCAGCGGTCGCGGCGCGGAATCACCCGCTTCCAGTGCATCGAGAAGTCGTGATCGTGGGTGATCTTGGGGGCGATACCCCCACTTGGCTGTCACGCCTCCCCCGTCGTGTTCGAGATCGACGAGAACCGCATCAAGTAGATAGGCCAGTTCGTAGGCCAGGAAAGACTTGCCCACTCCACCCTTGCGGGAGTGGCAGACAGCAATGTTGGTTGTCACTCTGGAATTATAGCGCTGTAACTCTTTAACGCTTAAGTTCTACAGCGTTTTAATGTTTTAGTTTTACAACGTTAAAGCGTTAGATGCGGAAACCCGGCGGTACGCGCGCTGCGCAGCCCCCAGGGGTTCCGTTGCTCGGCTCCGCCCAAAGCGCGGCTCGCGCCGTCGAGGAGGGACGCGTGCACCCCGTCCCTGTAGACCTGCATGCACCCGAACAAGAATTAATGACGGGTGCCGAGACCCGCGCAGGAAAGGATCTGATCCGGATGTACGCCGCAATCGTCCCGTTCGGGACTGTGACGAAGGTCTGCGCATGCTGACCGCTTGGGCCGATGAATCCGGGTCGCGTCCAGACCTCGATCCTGGCGCGTATCTGCTGGCTGCGACGTTGTGCGATAACGATGATGTTGCGGAGATGCGCAAGACGCTAGACGCTCTGCGTATCGGAGAAACGAAGCTGCATTGGCACGGCAGCAGCGCTGAGCGCCGTGTCGAGTTGGTCGCCGCCGTGGCCGGCCTTCCAGTCACCGGGTTCGTCGTGGTTCACGTCGACAAAGACGCTGATGACCGTCGACATCGGCGAAAGTGCATGGAGTTTCTTCTGCCGCACTTGGCGTTGATGCCGTGCTCGACGATCACCTTCGAATCTCGCGGCCAGCTCGACGCCAGCGACCTCGACATGCTGCAGAAATTGCGGTCACGCAAAGTTGTCGAAGCGACGGTACGGATCGAGCACTCCATAGGCCGTCACGAGCCGGCGCTGTGGGCCGCGGACATCGTGTGCGGGGCCGTGGTCCAGGCCCGCATCGGTAACCGGACCTATCTCGACATGCTTGGAAGTGCCGTCGAACTTCACACGATCTGACGGTGTGGAGGGGACCTGAATACATCGGGTTCGTTGCGGAACACTTGGCCGTGGCCGTAGACTGGCCGCGTAGCCATCCCATCGAGGTGGGTTTGGAAGTGAGCCGCAGGATTACTCGCCGGACGACGAGGCCTGTGGCTCGCGCTTTTCTAGGGGTTAGCGAGAACAGGCATTGACCTCGTGTCTGCTGTTGCTCGTACCGTAGATGGCATGAAGAAACGCCGCACAAAAACAGTTCGAAGAGGCCACCAAGGCGCTTAACACCGCCGCGGAGGCGCTCGACGCGCTCTCGTCACGATTCGCACCGAGACAGATCCACGCCGTCGCAAGCGTCTGACCTGACACCCACTGCGCGCGCAGGCGCCATTCTCATTTCTAGAGAAAAGAGACACCCTCGGGGCGCATCACCGTCACCGGGTAGCCCCAGGTCGCGCTGTCTCATTTCCTGTCTCACACCGCGT
>WBZO01002496.1_pt1 | contig 23784 bp, 12 predicted proteins | sample 5204261 | NCBI WGS metagenome assembly WBZO01 (sample SAMN12412400, study PRJNA552823) | activated sludge metagenome | isolation source: activated sludge from anammox sidestream of wastewater treatment plant... | place: USA: North Carolina | collected 2017-09 | reverse complement strand
GGTTGGCGTGGTAACCACACCTTCCCCAGGAGGTCCCCTTCGATCACTCCGTGCTAACAACCTCTATGGACGTCACAGCTAGAGGCCGCGATCGTCGAGGGGGCGGTCGTCCTCCGGTTCGTCGTCGTCGGAAGACTGGCCGCCTCCAAGGCCCCACGGGAAGCCGGGGGGCAGGTCGCCCGGGGTCATGTTCCGGAACGCCTCGAACTGATCGCGGAGCTGGCGCTCGACTTCCTCGAGCTGCTCGTCGGTGATGCCCATCGCGTGGAGGGTCTGGCGCATCAGCCGCTGGACCTCGTCGAGGTCGCCCCGGATGAGCGCCTCGGCCACCTCGAGCTGGGTCTCGATCGCCCGGAATCGCTCCCGACGCTCCGTCTGGTTCTCGGTCGCCAGGATCGTCGACATGAGCCGGGTGAAGAGGTTCGTCGTCCGCGCGATACGGACGCGGTCATCCGGATCCTCCGGGAACTCGCCGGTCACCTGGACCTCGAGTCCGGTGCGGGAGTCCCGAGAGGCGTACTGGTTGGGCATGGCTCGATGGTACCCGCGGCGTCCGTCGCGAGAAACGGAGAAGCCCGGCGCGCGCCGGGCCTCTCATCCTCGCCGACCCCGGTGATGAGGGGCTAGTTGCTGTCGTGGGCGGTGTGGTTGCCGCCCTTCAGCTCCACGTTGCTGAGCTGGGTCAGGACCTCGCCGTCGCTCGCGCGGCGGATGACGATCGTGATGCGATCGTCGGAGCCGCCGTTGCCCTCGTCGGTCAGGATCACCTCGATCGTGACGGCGATGGTTCCATTGCCGTACTGCGCGTTGTCGTCGTGTCCGGTGAAGGTCACGGTGTCGAAGTTCTTACCGTTGTCGTATCCCGGCTCGTCCGTGCACGACATGCTGTCGAACACGAAGTTGTTGACGTGCACGCGCTTGTAGTCGTCGTGGAAGTTGAAGTGTCCCCCGCCAGTTGAGCACCGCAGCTCGAAGCCCCAGTTGTAAAGCTTCTTCTTGCTGCCGCTGCCGCTGTGGTACGTCCCCCCGCCGGTCATCTTGCCCTGCGTCAGCCCAGTCCCGCCGTTCACGGTCACCGTCACCGTGGCGGTGTCGGTGGCGCCGTGCTCATCGACGACGACGTAGGTGAAGGTCACCGTGCCCGTGAACCCGTGGGCCGGCTCGAACTTGATCTTCTCGCCGCTCCGGATGCTGACCTCGCCCTGGGACGACGGGATGGAGGAGACCGACTCGATCTCCAGGTCGTCGTCGTTCGGGTCCGTGTCGTTGCTGAGCACGTAGATGTAGACGTCGTCGTTGCGGTCCGTCGACGCCGTGTCGTCGTTCGCCACCGGCGGGTCGTTTGGCTCGCCCACCTGGACGGTCACCGTCGCAACGGCCGTCTGGCCGGCCGCGTCGCGGACGGTGTACGTGAAGGTGTCGATCCCCTCGAAGTCGTGGTCGGGGTCGTACTCGATCTGCGTGCCGCCCGAGCGGATGTCGGCGTCGCCGTGTGCTGGGCTCGAGACCGCGACGATCTGAAGGCCGTCGGCGGACGACGAGTCGTTGTCCAGGACGTGGATGCGGATGTCGTCGCCCTCGTCGGTCTCGGCGTGGTCGTCGTTCGCGACGAGGTCGCAGGTGATGGCCAGAACGCTCACGATCGCGTCGTTGAAGTCCTGGTCGCCACCGTTGTAGAGGTCCTCGAACGCCACGGTGTAGAGCACGTTGCCGGTGCCCGGGGTCACGATGGCGTGCATGAAGTTGTCCGGGTTCACCGCGGCCGGGCCGGTCCTGAACACGTGGCCGGTGTTGGTCACGTGGATGGACAGGACCAGCTCGGTGCCCGCGGCGAAGTCGCCGAGGACCACCTCGTCACCCACGTCCCAGTTGTCGATCCCGAGGTACGACGGCGTACCTGGCGCCTCGAGCCAGAACTGGTTCGTGTACGTCACCACGCCGTGCTGCTCCACGCGGAGGGCGATGCAGGCGTCCGCCACGAGGATGATGCGGCCAGCTTCCTCCACTTCGACGGTGACGGTCGCGGTGGCGGAGCCGCCGAGCCCGTTCTCCACCGTGTAGGCGAAGGTGTCGGTGCCGGAGAAGCCGGCGTTCGGCGTGTAGGTGAGGACGCCGTTCGCCTCCGTCACCGAGCCGTTCGCCGGGGCCGACACGCTGGTGACCTCCAGCGTGCCGTTCTCCGTGGAGTCGTTCGCGAGGACCGCGATGTCGACCGGGGCCTCCTGCTGCGTCTCGGCAGCGTCGTCGGCCGCGGTCACGTCACAGTCGATCGCGACCACGTCCAGCACCGCGTCGTTGTAGTCGAAGTCGCCGCCGTTCAGGAGGTCTTCGAACCCGACCGTGTAGATGACGTCACCCGTCCCCGGCGTGACTGTGGCGTGGACCACGTTGTCGACGTTCCACCAGGCCGGGCCGGTGTTGAAGCCCTGCCCGGTGTTGGTCACGCGGATTCCGAGCACCAGCTCGGTGCCGGCCGGGTAGGTGCCCAGCGCGACCTCGGTGCCAGCCGTGGAACGGTTGGTGATGCCGAGGAAGTGCGGGGTGCCGGGCGTGACGAGCCAGAACTCGTTCGTGTAGCCGGCCTCGCCACCCTGTGCGACCACCGCCACGCACGCCGTGCCCGGGAGGATGACGCGCGGCGCCGGGACGACCGTCACGGTCACCGTGATCGTCGTCTCGTTGCCGGCCTCGTCCGTGACCGTCGCCGTGAACGAGTCCGTGCCGAAGAATCCGGCCGCCGGCGTGTAGGTGGCGACGCTGCCGACGAGCGCCACGGTGCCGTTCGACGGGGTGCCGAGGCTCGCGACCTCGAGGGCGTCGCCCTCGGGGTCGGTGATGCCGGCGAGCACGTCCACGTCCACCGCGACGTCCTCGTCGGTCGTCACGGCGATGTCGTCACCGTCCGGCGCACCGTTCACCTCGACGGTGACGGTGAACGTCGCCTGGGCGCCGTAGCTGTCCTGGACGGTCACGAGGAACGAGTCCGCGCCGTGGAAGCCCGGGTCCGGCAGGTAGGTGATGGACGAGCCGTCCGTGGTCGCGGTGCCGTTGGCCGGCGTGCCGAGGTCCACGATCGTCACGTCGTCACCATCGGGCTCGATGACCACCGAGCCGGTCGCGAAGCCGACGCCCACGCCTTCGATCGTGCTGAGCTCGACGTCCGTCGCGGTCGGCGGGGTGTTGACGAAGACCGTCACGGTGATGGTCACCGATCCGCCGTCCTCGTCCACCACGGTGACCGGGAACGAGTCGGGTCCGGTGAAGCCCGGGTTCGGCGTGTAGACCACGTCATCGCCGACGATCGTGACCGTGCCGTTGCCGGCCGGCCCGGCGGACGCGACCGTGAGCGGGCCGCCCTCCGGGTCGGTGACCGGCGGGATGATCCCGACCACGATCGGCGTCTCGACCTGCGTCACGCCGCCGTCGATGTCGGGGCCGGCCGGGGCGCCGTTGACCGTGACCGTGACGGTCGCGGTGTCGGGAGCGCCCAGGCCGTTGTCCGCGGTGTACGTGAACGTGTCCGTGCCCCAGAAGCCGATGGCCGGCGTGTAGGTCACGCTGGTGCCGTCGGTCGTGACCGAACCGTTCGCGCCCTGGGTGACCGCGGTCACACCGAGCGGGTCACGGCCGGAGTCGTTGTCGAGGACGTTCACCGTGACCGGAGCGCTCTGCTGGGTGAAGGCGGTGTCGTCCACGGCCTCCACGTCACAGTCGATGGCCACGACATCCAGTAGCGCGTCGTTGTAATCGTGGTCGCCGCCGTTGAAGAGGTCCTCGAAGCCGACGGTGGTGATGACATCACCGGCGCCCGGGGTCAGCGCCACGTGCACCAGGCCGTCCGGATTGTTGTAACCCGCGCCCGTCTGGAAGACGTGGCCCGTCTCGGCGACGTGGATGGACAGGACGATCTCAGTCCCGGCCGGGTAGGTGCCGAGGATGACCTCGGTGCCGACCGGTGAAGCGTCGTTGATGCCGAGGAACGTCGGGGTGCCCGGCGCCTCGAGCCAGAAGTCGCTCAGGTAGCCGGAGTCGCTCGCCCGGACGACGACGGCCACGCAGGCCGTGCTTGCCAGGACGATGCGCGGCGCGCCGGTGACCGTCACCGTCACCGTGAAGGTGACGCTGCCGCCATTGCCGTCCTCGACGGTCACGTCGAAGGAGTCGACACCGGTGAAGCCCGACGCCGGGGTGTAGGTGGCCACGCCATTGAGGACGGTCACGGTGCCGTTGGACGGCGTCGTGGTGCCCGTGACCTCGAGGTCGTCACCGTCCGGGTCGGTCACGCCGTCCAAGAGGTCGATCTCGACGGCGAGGTCCTCGGAGGTCTCGACGGCGATGTCGTCGCCCTCGGGCCAGCCGTTCACGGTGACGGTGACGGTGAAGGTCGCCGTGGCCCCGTACTCGTCTTCGACCGTCACCTCGAACGTGTCCGCGCCCGAGAAGCCCGGGTTCGGGGTGTAGGTGATGGACGAGCCGAGGTTGGTCGCGGTGCCATTGGCCGGCGTCGAGATGCCGACGATCTCGACGTCGTCACCGTCGGGGTCCGTCACGCTGGACGCGGTGTCATAACCGACGCCCTCGTCCTGCTGCGTGCTGAGCTCGATGTTGGTCGCGGCCGGTGGCGCGTTGACGAAGACCGTCACGGTGATGGTCACCGAGCCGCCGTCCTCGTCCTCGATCGTCACCTCGAACGTGTCCGGGCCGGTGTAGCCCGGGTCCGGGGTGTAGGTGACCGTGTCGCCGTCGATGGAGACCGAGCCGTTACCGGCCGGGCCAGCGGCGGTGATGGTGAGCGGTCCGCCCTCCGGGTCCGTCACCGGCGGGATGACCGTCACGGTCACCGGGGTGTCGACCTGGATGACGCCGGCGTCGATGTCCGGACCGGTCGGGGCGCCGTTGACGGTGACCGTCACGGTGCTCGTCGCGGTCGGCTCGCCACCGATGGCGTCCTCGATGGTCACCGTGAAGGTGTCCGTGCCGAAGAAGCCGGAGTTCGGGGTGTAGGTCACGGTCGTGCCGCCGGTCGTCACGGTGCCGTTGGCGGCCGCGCCGGTGCCGACGACCGAGAGGACATCACCCTCGTCGTTGTCCAGGACGCTGACCGAGACGGGCGTGTCCTGTTGCGTGGACGCGGTGTCGTCGTTCGCGACCACTGAGACGTGGACCAGGACCGTGACGGTGATGGTCGTGGTGCCGCCGTCCTCGTCCTCGATGGTGACCTCGAACGTGTCGGTGCCGGTGAAGCCGGGCTCCGGCGTGTAGATGACGTTGTCGCCATCGATGGTCACCGTCCCGTTACCGGCCGGGCCCGCCGAGGTGATCGTCAGCTCGCCGCCCTCGGGGTCGGTGACCGGCGGGACGATCGAGATCGTCACCGGGGTCTCCGGCGCGGTCTCGTCGTCGAGGTCATCGCCCTGCGGCGCGCCGTTGACGGTGACCGTGACCGTGGAGGTCGCGGTCTCGTCGCCGTCGACCACCGTCACCTCGAAGGTGTCGGTGCCGAAGAAGCCCGGGTTCGGGGTGTAGGTGACCGTGGTGCCGTCGGTCGTAACGGTGCCGTTGGCGCCGTCGGTGACGGAGTCGACGCCGAGGTCATCGCCCTCGTCGTTGTCGAGGACCGCGACCGAGACGGGCGTGTCCTGCTGCGTGAACGCGGTGTCGTCGTTCGCGACGAGCGGTGTGTCGACCGTCACGGTGACCGTGATGGTGAGCGAGCCGCCGTCCTCGTCTTCGACCGTGACCTCGAAGGTGTCGTCGCCGACGAAGCCCGGGGCCGGCATGTAGACCACGTCACCATCCTCGATGGTCACGGTGCCGTTTGCGGCCGGGCCAGCCGAGGTGATGGTGAGCGGGCCGCCCTCCGGGTCGGTGACCGGCGGGACGATGGCGATCGTCACCGGGGTCCCAGGCTCGGTCTCGTCGTCCACGTCCGGGCCCGTCGGGGCGCCGTTGACCGTGACGGTCACCGTGGAACTCGCACTCTCGGTGCCGTCCTGGATGACGACGGTGAACGTGTCGGTGCCCCAGAAGCCGGGGTTCGGGGCGTAGGTCACCGAGGTGCCGTTGTTCGCGACGGTGCCGTTGGCGCCGTTGCTCGTGCCGGCGACCACCGGCGCATCACCCTCGTCGTTGTCGAGGACGTCGACGATCACCGGGGTGTCCTGCTGCGTAAAGGCGGTGTCGTCGTTCGCGACGAGCACCGTGTTCACGACGATCGTGACCGTGATGGTGGTAGAACCACCGTCCGGGTCGGCGATTGTCACGGGGAAGCTGTCGGTGCCGAAGAAGCCCGCCCCCGGCGTGTAGACCACGTCATCGCCGTCGACGGAGACCGAGCCGTTACCGGCCGGGCCCGCCGAGGTGATCGCCAGGGCGTCGCCCTCCGGGTCGGAGACCGGTGGGATGACCGTGACGCTGACCGGCGTCTCCGGGGTCGTCTCGTCGTCGAGGTCCGGGCCGGCCGGAGCGCCGTTCACGGTGACCGTGACGGTGGACGAGGTGCTCTCGTCGCCGTCCTGGATGATGACCGTGAAGGTGTCCGTGCCCCAGAACCCAGCATTCGGCGTGTAGGTGACGTCCGCGCCACCGTTGTTGGTGACGGTGCCGTTCGCACCGTTGCTCGTGCCGGCCACGACCGGGGCGTCGCCCTCGTCGTTGTCGAGCACGTCGACGGTGACCGGGGTCTCCTGCTGCGTGAACGCGGTGTCGTCGTTGGCGACGAGCGGGGTGTTCACCACGACCGTCACGGTGATGGTGATGCTGCCGCCGTCCCCGTCCTCCGCCGTCACCTCGAAGGTGTCGGTGCCGACGAAGCCCGGGGCCGGCGTGTAGACCACGCCGGTGCCGTCGACGGTGATCGTGCCGTTTGCGGCCGGGCCAGCGGCGGTGATGGTGAGCGGCCCGCCCTCCGGGTCAGTGACTGGCGGAACCACTGTGATCGTCACGGGGGTACCCGGGAGCGTCTCCTCCTCGAGGTCTGGACCGGTCGGCGCACCGTTCACCGTGACCGTGACGGTGGCGGAGTCAGAGGTGATCCCGTCCGTCACGTTCACGGTGAAGGTGTCGGTGCCGAAGAAGCCCGGGGCCGGGGTGTAGGTGACCGTGGTGCCATCGGTCGTGACGGCGCCGTTGGCGCCGTCCGTGGTGCCGACGACCTCGAGGTCGTCGCCCTCGTCGTTCGCCAGGACATCGATGGTGACCGGCGCCTCCTGCTGCGTGAAGGCGGCGTCGTCCACGGCCTCGAGCAGCGGCGGGAGCACCTCGACGGTCACGGTGGCGGACGCGGTGTCCTGGCCGTCAGAGATCGTGTAGGTGAACGAGTCGCTGCCGATGAAGCCGAGGTTCGGCGTGTAGACGAGCTGGTCGCCGTCACGCGTCACGGTGCCGTTCGCGCCCTGGGTGTAGGACAGCGAACCCCCCGCGTCGATCGCGGCGTCGATGGCGGCGATGTTCGCGCCCGTCAGGACGCCGTCGTAGATGGCGAAGTGGCGCATCTCCGCGCCGGCGCTCACGGCGCCGTACAGCGTCTGGCCGAGCATGACCTGGCCGTTGACGGTGTTCAGCGGGGCGAACAGGCTCGTCGCCGCGCCGGGGACGCCATCGAACCACGCCTGGATCGTCGTGCCGCCGTCGTAGGTGATCGCGAGCGTGTGCTCGTTGCCGTCACCGATGTCCGAGCCCGGGGGCAGCATGAGCAGGGCGCCCATGCCCCAGGTCTCGAACCACAGGCGGTCGTTGCCCAGGGCCGTGCGCACGACCGAGAACTGGCCGAGGCCTGTCGCGTTCGCGCCGTAGCCAAACAGGCCGACGTCGCTCGGGGCGGAGAGGTCGGAGCGGAACCGGACGATCACCGTGCGAGCGTTGGAGCCCATCGGCAGCGAGCCGGGCGCGCTGTTGAAGATCAGGGCGGAGCCGTCGGCGAACACCGGGGTCGCGCCGCCACAGTCGCCGGCGATGCCGCCCGCGAGGACGTTCCCCTGGATCGTGCCGTCGTTGCCGTTGCCGGACTCGTCCGGGACCGTCGAGCCGGACTCGGGCAGACAGGCCCAGTAGAGGCTCGGGTCGTACGAGTTGATCTGCGTGACCGCGGACGCGAGCTGGATCGGGTCGAGGTCGGGGTCGGAGTCGTTCCCCAGGACGTTAATCGTCACCGGAAGCGGCTGGTTCGTCGTCGCGACGTCGTCCACCGCCACCGGCGGGGCGTTGTCGTCGACGATGACCGTGACGGTCACCGTGACCGAACCGCCGTTCGGGTCCTCGACGGTCACCTCGAAGGAGTCGGTGCCACCGAAGCCCGCGGCCGGGGTGTAGACCACGTCCGCGCCGTCGATCGCGACAGAACCGTTCGCGGCCGGGCCGGCAGCGACGATCGTGAGGGCCTCATCCTCGGGATCCGTGACCGGCGGGACGATCGTGACTGTGACCGGCGTCTCCGCCTCGGTCTCGACGGTCTGGTTCGGGCCGGTCGGAACGCCATTCACGGTCACAGTGACTGTGGTGGTCTCCGTCGAGAGGCCGTCCGTCACGTCGACCGTGAAGGTGTCCGTGCCCCAGAAGCCCGGAGCCGGGGTGTAGGTGACCGTGGTGCCGTCAGTGGTGACGGTGCCGTTGGATCCGTGGGTCGTGTCGGCCACGCTGAGGTCGGCGCCCGCGTCGTTGTCGAGGACGTTGATCGTGACGGGCTCGTCCTGCTGCGTGGACGCCGTGTCGTCCTCCGCCGCCAGCGTGACGGCGGTGACGGTCACGGTGACCGTGGCCGAGGCGGTGTGGCCGTCCTCGTCCTGGATCGAGTAGGTGAACGAGTCGGTGCCGACGAAGCCGGCGTTCGGGTCGTACTGGAGGCTGTTGCCGACGCGTGTGACGACACCGTTCGCGGGCTGCGTCCAGGCGCTCGAACCGCCCGAGGCGATGGCAGCGTGGATGTCGCCGATCTGGCTGCCGCTGAGGACGCCGTTGTAGATCGCGAAGTGACGCATCTCGGCGCCGGCGCTGACCGCGCCGTAGAGCGTCTGGCCGAGCATGGCGACGGCGTTCAGCGTGTTGAGCTGCGGGATCGTCGCCGGGGTGCCGGCGACGCCGTCCACCCAGCCGGTGACGGTGTTCGCACCGTCGTAGGTGACCGCGAGCGTGTGCTCGGCGCCGTCCGCGATGTTCGTTCCCGGCGGGAGGTGCAGGATGTTGTCGCCGCCCCAGGAGGCGAAGAGCAGGCGGTCGTTGCCGGCCGCGGTGCGGGCGATCGAGAACTGGCCCAGCGGCGACGCGTTGGTGCCGTAGCCAAAGAGCCCGACGTCCGACGGCGTCGAGAGGCTGGTCCGGTACCGGACGACGAGCGTCCGCGGGGCCGATCCGAGCGGCAGGGTGTTCGGCAGGCCGTTGAAGATGAGGGCGGAGCCGTCCGCGAAGATCGGCGTCGCGCCGCCGCAGTCGCCGGCGATGCCGCCGGCCAGGACGTTGCCCTGGATCGTGCCGTCGTTGCCGTTGCCGCTCTGGTCGGTGACGGTCGGGCCGGCCTCGGGCAGACACGCCCAGTAGAGCGCCGGGGTGAATCCGTTCAGCGTGCTGATCGCGTTGACCGTGGGCACGAGCGAGAGGACGTCGTCCTCAGGGTCTGAGTCGTTCGCGAGGACGTCGATGGTGACGTTCTGGCCCTGGCTGGTCGTCGCGCTGTCGTCGTTGGCGACCGGCGGCTGGTTGCCCAGCACCGTGACGGTGACGGTGTTGGTCGAGAAGCCGCCGCGGCCGTCGCTGACCGTGTAGTCGAACGTGTCGTCGCCGGAGAAGTCCTCGTTCGGCGTGTACTCAAGCTGGCCGCCGACGAGCGCCACGGTGCCGTTCGCGGGCTGCGTGAAGATCGGCTGGCTGCCGGCCTCGATGGCGGCGTGGATCGCCTCGGCGTTCAGGTGGTTCATCGCGAAGGGGTAGATCGCGAAGTGGCGCATCTCGGCGCCGGCACTGACGGCACCGTAGAGCGTCTGGCCGAGCATGACCTGGCCGTTGATGGTGTTCAGGGCGGGGACGGTGGCCGGGGCGCCCGGGACACCGTCGAAGTAGGCCGTGAGGGTGTTCGCGCCGTCGTAGACGACCACGATCGTGTGCTCCTGGCCATCGGCGATGTTCGACCCGGCCGGGAACAGCACGACGCCGTCACCACCCCAGGTGGCGTAGGTCAGGCGGTCGTTGCCCGTCGACGAGCGCGCGATGGAGAACTGGCCGAGGGCGGCGGCGTTGGTGCCGTAGCCGAACAGGCCCACGTCGCTCGGCGTGCCAAGGTCGGAGCGGAAGCGGACCACGACCGTGCGGGGGGCCGAGCCGACCGGCACCGAGCCCGGCGCGCTGTTGAAGATGAGGGCGGAACCGTCCGCGAAGATCGGCGTCGCGCCGCCACAGTCGCCGGCCACGTCCCCGGGGAGGACGTTGCCCTGGATCGTGCCGTCGTTCCCGTTGCCGGACTCGTCGGGCACCGTCGTGCCGCCGGCAGGCAGACACGACCAGTAGAGGCTCGGCGAGAAGGAGTTCAGGACGCCGATGGCGGATGCCCCGAGCAGGGGCACGTCACCGAAGTCGGGGTCGGAGTCGTTCGCGAGCACGTCGATGAGGACAGGCGTGTTGAGCGGCGTGGTCGCCGTGTCTGGCTGGGCGACCGGCGGCGTGTTCGGCGCTTCCTCGATGGTGACGGTCACCTGGGCGGTCTTGGTGTGGCCCAGGCCGTCCGAGACCGTGTACGTGAACGTGTCGAAGCCGTCGAAGCCGGGGTTGGCCTCGTAGGTCACGGAGAGGCCGTCGGTGGTGACGGTGCCGTTGTCGCCGTTGGTGACCGAGTCGATGACCAGCGTCGCGGACTCATCAGCGATGTCGTTGGCGAGCACGTCGATGGTGACCGGGTTCGTGCCGACCGTCGTAGCGGTGTCGTTCACCGCGGTGAGGTCGAGGAGCGGGCCCTCCTCCACCGTCACCGTGACGGTAGCCGTCGACTCACCGCCGTTGCCGTCGGCGACGGTGTAGGTGAACGAGTCGACGCCGACGAAGCCCGTGTTCGGGGTGTACTGCAGCGAGTCGAACGCGACCTGCGTCACGGAGCCGTTGGCGCCCTGCGTGAACGCGGGCTCGTGCGCGACGGATTCGATGATCGCGTGGATGTCCGCGATCTCCGTGCCGGACAGGGCGGTGTCGAAGACCGCGAAGTGCCGCATCTCCGCGGCGTCACCCACGGCGCCCCAGAGCGTCTTGCCGAGGACCACCTCGGAGTCGACGGTCGCGAGCGGCGCGAACAGGGTGGCCGGCGTGCCGGCCACGCCGTCGACGTAACCCGTCACCGTCGTCGCGCCGTCGTAGACGATCGCGATGGTGTGCTCTTCGCCGTCGGCGATGCTCACCGGCAGCTCGATGACGGTGTCATTGCCCCAGGCCGTGAAGGACAGGTTGGTGTTCCCGGTCAGGTTGCGCGAGACGGAGAACTGCTGGTTTCCGACGCCGTTCGTCCCGAAGCCGAACATCCCGATGGTGCTCGGGTCAGAGATGTCCGTGTGGTAGCGCAGGACCACCGTGCGCGGGGACGCGCCCTGCGGCAGGCCGGGGAACGTGCGCCCGACGTACGCCGCGGAGTTCGGGAAGATCATCGTCGTCCCGCCGCCGCAGTCATCGACCAGCGCGCCCGGCGTCACCGCGCCGTGCAGGGTGCCGTCCACGCCGTTGCCGGACTGGTCGAAGAGCGTGCTCGAGCCGGCGGCCGGGAGACAGGCCCAGTAAAGCACGGGGTCGTACGCGTTGATGCCCGGGATCGCGGACTCACCCTGGGAGACGGAGATCCCGTCGTTGTCCGGGTCGGAGTCGTTCGCGAGGACGTCGATGGTGATCGGCGTGTCCTCGTTCGTCGTGGCGCTGTCGTCGACGGCGATCGGCGGGAAGTTGTCACCGGATCCACCGACGTTGATCGACACGCTCGCCGTGTCGCTGCCACCGAGGTTCGAGGAGACCGTGTAGGTGAACGTGGCGATGCCGAGCCAGCCGGCCTGCGGCGTGAACTCGACCGTGGTGCCGTTGGTGGTGGCGGTGCCGAATGCCGGCTGCGTCACCGAGTTGACCGTGAGGACGGAGGACTCCTGAGCGGAGTCGTTGTCGAGCACGCTAATCGTGACCGGTGTGTCGACCGGCGTGAAGGCAGTGTCGTTGAGGGCGCTCACGCCGGGCTGGACGTCGATGGAGACGAGCGCCATCGCGCCGCCGCCGTTGCCGTCCGAGATCGAGTAGTAGAACTGGTCCGGGCCGATGTACCCCGGGTCCGGGATGTAGGTGAAGCCGAGGTGGTCCGGGTCCTCGACGACGGTGCCGAAGCGCGGGTCGGTGTAGGACTTGTTGAGGACGGCGGCCTCGACGGCAGCGTGGACGAGGTACGCGTCGTCCTCCGAGATCGCGTTCGGGAAGATCGCGAACTGGCGGAGCTCGTCGCCGTTCGAGCGCCAGCCCCACGGGGAGGCGCCGAGCATGACGGTGTCGTCGATGGTGTTGAGTGGCGTCGCCAGGGTGCCCTGGCCGGACGGAATGCCGTCGTAGTACGCGAAGACCGTCAGGTTTCCGTCGTACACGAACATGATGTTGTGCTCGTTGCCGTCGGCGATGTTCGAACCGGGGGGCAGGTCGAAGTGCAGGTCGTTCGCCCACGAGGTGAAGATGAGCTTGTCGTTGCCCAGGATCGTGCGGGACACGGTGAACTGGGCGTACGGCGTGCCGTTCTGGCCGTAGCCGAAGAGCGGGATGTCGGCCGGCTCGGTGGTGAAGTTGGCCTTGTAGCGGACCAGGGCTGAACGAGCCGCCTGCCCGGACGGCAGGTTCGGGTTGTCGCGGTAGATGAAGCCGTCATTCCCGGCGAACGTCATCGACGTGCCGTTGTCGCAGTCACCCGTCTCGGTGCCCGCGCCGATACCGGACCCGACGATGCCATCGCGCCCGTTGCCGGAGGTGTCATGCAGCGTGCTCGCGCCGCCCTCCGGGAAGCACTCCCAGTGGAGCAGCGGCCCGGTGCGGAGGATCGCGCGACGGGCCAGCTGGCCCGGTGAGACGTAGACGCTCTGGCCGTTCGGGTCAGAGTCGTTGGCAATCACGCTGATGTGGACTTCGTTCCCCATCGTCGTGGTCGCCGTGTCGTCCACGGCGACCGGGTCGTCGTTGGCCGGCGTCACGATCACCGTGACCAGCGCCTGGGTCGTCTCACCACCTGGCTCCGTGGTCAGCGTGTAGACGAACGTGTCCGTCCCGATGAATCCCACGTCGGGCGTGTACTCGATCGTCGACGCGTCGAGGATGACCGCGGCGCCGTGGGCGGGGTCGGCCACGGCAGTGATCGTCGCGGTCAGGCCTTCGGGGATGACGTCGTTCGCGACGGCGTCGAACGTCAGGACCTCGCCGGTGGTGACGTCGACGTTGTCGGGCTGGGCGCCGGCGACGCCGGAGACGGTCACGGTGACGGTCGCGCTGGCGGAGCCACCCTGGCCGTCCGAGACCGAGTACGTGAACGAGTCAGTGCCGAAGAACCCCGGGTCCGGGGTGTAGGTCACGTTGGTGCCGTTGTTCGTCACCGTGCCGTTCGGCGGGTCGCTGAACGCCTGTCCCGTGGAAGCCGACGCGATCGCGGAATGGATGCCCGCGATCGTGGCGCCGTCCAGCGCGCCAGCGAAGATCGCGAACTGGCGGAGCTGATCGCCCGCGTTGCTCTGGGTCCACGGCACCGCGCCCAGCATGACGTTCGTGCCCTGCGTGTCCAGCGTCGTCACCGTGGTCGGCGTGCCGGCGACCCCGTCGAGGTAGGCGGTGACCGTGGTCGCGCCGTCGTAGACGACGGCGATGGTGTGCTCGTTGCCGTCGCCGAGGTTGGCGCCGCCCGGCAGGGGCAGGGTCACGTCGCCACCGAAGATCGTGAAGATGAGGCGGCTGTTGTCCCAGTCGCGGGAGACGGAGAACTGGCCGAAGTTCACACCGTCCGTGCCGGTGCCGAAGATACCGACACCGCCCGCCAGCTCGAGGTCCGCCTGGAACCGGACGATGAAGGTGCGGGGCGCCGCGCCGACCGGGACGGCCGGCACGTCGGCGGTCACCGAGGCACCGTTACCGCTCGGGAAGAGGAACGCGTTGTCGCCGTCGCAGTCGCCGTCGAGATCGCCCGCGGTGGTCGCGCCGTTGATCGAGCCGTCGTTGCCGTTCCCACTGCGGTCAACAACGGTGCCGCCACCGGCCGGGTAGCACTCCCAGAAGAGGACGGGGTTCGCGGCCACGATGGCGGCGCGGGCGAGCGCGCCCGGGGCGACGGAGAGGGTGCCGCCATCGGAGTCGGAGTCGTTCGCGAGGACGTCGATGTCGACGGGCGTGTCCTGGACGGTCGCCGCTGCGTCGTCCACCGCCGCGGGTGGGACGTTCTCTTCGGCCAGCGCACTGGTGACCAGTACCAGCCCGAGCGCGACGACGCCGATAAAGGCGATCGCCGCGGCCTGAATCAGTCGCGTGGGATACGACATAAACACGAGCCTTACTTCCCGGATACCCCTCATCCGACGTTTGAGAAAGTAAGAGCGGCGGGACCTACGTAGGTGACGATTCCCTGAAGTTCTGGCTGTCCTTCACCCGTTCTCTACTGACCCAGTCCTTCGTGCGCGTAATCGACCGGATCGGTCTCCTTTAGAGGTCGGATCGGGGCCATTCCAGGCAACTGAATGTGTGTCAGTTAGGGAAAGAGGAGAAGAGGCGCGAGGCTCTACCAGGAGCCGCCGCCACCGCCGCCGCCGCCGCCACCTGAGAACCCGCCGCCACCGAAGCCGCTCGACCCCGAGCTGGCGGGCGTCGCGGCGATCGCGCCGGCGCTTTCCTGCGTGAAGCGCGTCATGTTGTCGGCGAGCGTCATCGCCGCAAGGTGGCCGGAAGTCCCCGTGTACCAGTCGGGCTCCGGCAGGTCTTTGAGACCTTCGAAGGCCCTGGCCCACTCCTCGGTGAGGCCGAACACGATGGCGTACGGGAGGTAGTCGTAGAAGATCCTGGACTGCTCCGCGAACCGCGCGCGGTACAGCTCGGCGCTGCCGATGAAGCGTTGGAACCCGCGGATGCGTCGCAGCGTGGCGCTGCCCTTCGCTGTCCGGGCCGGCGTTGCGTTGTGGCCGGCGACCAGCGCGACCGATCCCACGATGAGCGGAATCGGCACGATGCCCCACTCGGTCCGCGCGATCGCGAGGATCAGCAGCGCCACGGAAGCCATGAGGGCGATGAGGCCGACGACGAGCCATCGGGTCCGCGTGCTCTGCGGGCTGCGGCGGTACCAGCCGCGCGTCACCATCTCCTCGTACAGCGCTTCCTGCACGGACTGGAGGCGCTCGTGGAACTTGCGTCGGAGGGAGGAGATCTCCACCTCGTCGCCATCTTCGAAGAGCGCATCCATCAGCTTCTGCTCGTACGCGATCAGCGGCTCGCGCGGCTGGGGCGAGAGGCGGATGAGCTTCCAGTCCGTCTTGTCGCGCAGGAATCCGGACGTCGTCACCTCCTCGATGCGGAGGTAGTGACGCGTCGCGAGGTCGATGATCGTCGCGGTGACGTCGAGCGGATGCGCGACCTCGTCGCGCAGGGTGCCGATGAGCCCCGGACGCAGCTCACCCGGAGGCGAGTACTCCACCGGGAACGGGCCCCCCTCGAACAGCGGGACGCGCTCGTCCGATCCGGCCGGCGTGCCGAAACGAGCATCGACGAGCGACCCGGCCCAGCGCCGGTCACGGCCGACGGTCCACAGCGTCCGAGCGATCCCACCGATCACGAGCAGCGAGAGGGCCGCCGTTGCGCCGATGGTGAAGGGGGTGAGGGAGAATGCGCGCCGGATGCTCCAGCGCTCGACGAGGATCGGTTCCGGCGACGGAACCACTCCCGTGGGAATCGCCGCGACGATCGTGACGCCCTCGTTCGCCCGCAGGCCGGAGTGCATGAACGTAGCCGTGCGGGCGCTGACCGAGGCGGTGTCGCACTGCGCGTTCGAGCCAGCGGGGCCGGCGAAGCACAGGCTGTCCTGGATGGCCGCCGGCATCTGGACAACCACCGTCGCGTGGTCGATCGGTGCGTCCCATTCGTTGCCGGTGGCGTTCCAGTAGAGCTCGTCATGGTCGGTGAAGCCGTTGAGTGCGCCCTCCACCCGGTAGCGGATGCGGTACGTGTGCTCGCCGGTGATCGTCCGGTCCGGATCGCCGATCCGGAGCTCGGTGTATCCGTCGCCGATGTCCTCGCGCGTGTACTCGTCCGGTGCCGTCTCCGATGACACCTCGAGGACGCTCAGCCGGTAGATCCGGTCGTGGGTGCCGTCGTAGTGAAAGCGGACCGGGATCTGGCGGAGGAGGCCGTGGCGGTCCTGCGATCCGAAGTCGTAGGTGATCTCCTCGAGGACGTCGAGGTCACCGGAGACGGACACGCTGAGCTTGACGTCGAAGTCACGGATGCGCTCTTCGGTCTGCGCGGATGCAGACGGGGCGACCGCCAGCGCGAGCCCGACGCAGAGGGCCATCACGACCGCCAGGGGCGCGATCCGACGCCATCTCATCAACTGCACCGCGCGCCCCCGCCCCACATCCCCGGCTTGCGGTACACAATAGGACGCGGCAGGGCACGACGGGTCGGGAGTCGTCGATGGATCTGTGGTGGTGGGCCGTCGGCGGCGTGGTCCTGCTACTCGCGCTCTGGGCGGCGTGGACGTTCAACACGCTCGTCCGGCGCCGGAACGGCGTCGAGGAGTCGTGGGCGACGATCGGCGTGGAGCTGAAGCGCCGCCATGACCTGATCCCGTCCATCGTTGACACCGTGCGCGGCTACGCGGGCTTCGAGCAGTCCGTCCTCACGCGCGTGACCGAGTCGCGGTCGCGCGCCATCGGCAGCGTCGACGCCCAGGCGGAGACGTCGCTCACGGACGCCGTGCGCTCACTGTTCGCGGTCGCGGAGGCGTATCCAGACCTGAAGGCGACGGAGCAGTTCCAGTCGCTCCAGCAGCAACTGGCGCTGACGGAGGACCGCATCGCCTACGCACGCGCCGTCTACAACGCGTGGGTGACGGACTACGAGACCTCGCGCCAATCGTTCCCCGCGTCGATCGTCGCCGGCCTGTTCAGGTTCAGCCGCCGCCCGTACTTCGAGGCCGACGTCGCCTCGCGCGGCCGGGTCGACGTCTCGCTCGGAGGTGACGCCTCCCCTGCATGACCGACATCAATGCCCGGCGCTCCTCGCGGACGCGGCGAGCGTCACGCTATGCTGGGGAGCCACGCGCGGGAGTAGCTCAGTGGTAGAGCGCCTGCCTTCCAAGCAGGATGTCGCGAGTTCGAATCTCGTCTCCCGCTCCAATCCTCTCACCACCCTCGGCTGAGAGCCCGGTCCCAGATTCAGAATCTCCTGCCCTTCCTCCTCACGCGGTGACGTCGCGGGCGTTGCGATGTGGCCATTTGGCCAGGTCGCGACATCCTGCCTCGTTTGCGGGGCTCGGTTCACGCTCAGGACACGTCCGCTTCACGGAGAGGTCACGCCGCGGTCACGGAACGTTGCCGCGCGGACCGGAGCGGAGCACGGTCATGGCACGACGGACGAGCAAGACGGAGCAGCGGTGGAGGCGCGGCGTGAACGAGCTCACCCTGCGGCAGCTCATCGGGTACTGGGAGTTCCACAACCAGACCGAAGGCAAATCGCCGGCGACGGTGCGCTGGTACAACGAGTCGCTCGGCGCGTTCGAGCGGTTTCTCGAGCGCGACGGCCGTTCCCTGTACATCGTGGACCTGGACGAGGCGGACGCGCGGGCGTTCATCGCCGACATGAAGGTGCATCACCCCCGCCACGGGTTCGACCGCGAGGATCGCAAGGGCGGTCTTACCGCCGAGAGCATTCAGAGCCGCGTGCGCGCGCTCAAGGCGTTCTTTGCGTGGCTGCACCGCGAGGGCTACACGAAGACGCATCGCCTCGCGAAGCTCCCGAACTACAAGGCGCCGCGGCAGGTGGTGGACGTGCTCACGGAGGAGGAGATCGCACGCATCCTCAAGGCGTGCGATCCAAAGACGGCCTGGGGGATGCGCGCCCACTCGATGCTGACGCTCATGCTCGACTCGGGCCTGCGCCTCAGCGAGGTGACGGGCCTGCGCACCGCCGACGTCAACCTCGAAGCCGGCTGGCTCAAGGTGATGGGCAAGGGCAGCAAGGAGCGCATCGTCCCTTTCGGGACCGCCACGCAGCGGGCGCTCTGGCGTTACCAGCACCACTACCGCCCCGAGCCGCTCGGCGAGGACGTCTACTTCTTCCTGAACCTCGACGGCCGCCCGATGTCGTCGAGCGGCGTGACGTCGCTCTTTGTACGCCTGGCGAAGAGCTCCGGCGTGCCGCGCCTTCACCCGCACCTCTGCCGCCACACCTTCGCGACCCGCTACCTCATCAACGGGGGCGACGTGTTCAGCCTCCAGCAGATCCTCGGCCACACGACGCTGGAGATGGTGCGCCGCTACGTGAACCTCGCGTCGGCACAGGTGGCGGTGCAGCACCGGAAGTTCTCGCCGATGGACCGGCTTGCGGCTGGGCTGAAAGCCGGGTGAGGGCTGGGAACACATCAAGAGAGGCGTGGCACCCAACGGCGCACCGCCCGGTGCCGCGCCGCGTGCGATCAGAGGAATTGAGCGAGGATCCGATGACGACTGAGCTGTTGCTGGGACGCATCTCCATCGACCCAAACGTGTGCTTCGGAAGGCCCTGCATCCGGCACGCGGATCTGGGTGTCCCTTGTCCTCGACTGGCTGGCGGGCGGGATGACCGTCCAGGACATCCTCCGGGAGTACCCTCAGCTCGAAGAGGCCGACGTGCTTGCCTGCATCGCATGCGCGGCGGAGATCGTCCGCGAGAGCTACGTCGAGGTGCCTCCTCCGGCTGTCTCGTGAAGCTCAAGCTCGACGAAAACCTGGGCAAGCGAGCGCAGGATGCCCTGCGGACGGCCTGCACGACATCTCAACCGTGCTCGAACAAGGTCTGAGCGGCGCTCCCGGTCGGCAGGTCATCGACACCTGCGGCTCGGAAGGGCGCACGCTGGTCACGCTCGACCTCGACTTCGCAAACCCGCTGCGATTCCAGCCCGAGGAGTACGCGGGAGTCGTGGTGCTGCGGTTGCCCGGACACGCGGCGCCGGATGACCTGAGCGAAGCAGTCTCCACCCTTATCCGCGGACTGTCGCGTTAAAGCCCGACGGGGGCGGCTCTGGGTCGTGCAGCGCGGGGCCATTCGCGAGCACGAGTCACGTTCGCCTCGCGACACCTAATGCTGGAGCGTGTCGGACGATCAGGCCTGATGCCCTGTGGGAACGGCAATCTCGGCATCCTGCCAACGGCAAATGCCCCCGCAGAGTGGATCCGTGGGGACATGGTTCAGTAAAAGGGCCGGATCAAGCTCAGTAGGAAAGGCTTCCTGCGAGCGCAGTGGCGGTCCCGGGTCAACACCTGTCCAGAGGTGGAGGATGTACTTGCCCTCAAGGCGGCGCGCGACGGCCCATTCGTGAGCGGTCAGGTGCATGCGAAAAAAGGTGGACCGTGGCAACGACGTTGCTTTGACTTCGATCGCTCTGGGGCGATCGGGAATGCTAGACAGATTGCCGTCGAAGCTGAGTATGTCAAAGCCATAGGCGTCGCTCTCGCGAGCCAGCCAACTCACCCGTTGAGCCAACTCAGGGAATCCCGCCCTGACGAGGCGTTCGCGTTCATAGTCGAAGGACAGTTGCTCACCAGCATTGCCGATGATCTTCTGGTGCCCCGACGTTTCGGAGGCTAGCGGCACATGCGCGAGAGCCTCCCAAAAGGCCCAGGTATCGAGGTTCTCCTCGACGAGATCCTGAGGCATCAACTTCGCGCCCACGAGCGCCTTCTTCGTTTCGTGGGGCAACACGAAGTCCAGCGATCCTGGATCACCCTGCCAATACGCGACCCAAGCGGGTGGCTCCGACAGAAGTACCGAGGCCACCAAGGTACGTCGTACCTCCGGTGAGGGTTCGTCCTCGTCGCTCAGGTTTAGCGCATGCCGACCAAGTTCGGTGATTTCGAACCGTCCCGTTCGCTCGATGATCACTCGTCCACCAACTGCGAGGCGGATGCCATCGCGGAGCGGCAATCCACCGGAACGAAGGGAACTCCGCGACGCATAGGCCAGGACCTCCGAAGGAGAAGCGGCACCACCTAGGCGACTTAGGCACCTAAGCACGAGCCAAGTGGCAGTCAGGCGCCCTGGGGTTAGAGGGACGTCCAGCACTAGTCTGAATCCTCCTCGCCAGTAAGGTGGCTGATGATTTCTTCGATGTCCTCGAGCTCGATTCCGCCTTCAAACTCCTCCAGAACGTCATCCGGGTCATACGCGAGGGCGCGCAGGCCACTGTCATTGAGGATGGTCGCCATGGCCTCGATCTTTGAGGCCAGTCGCTCAGCAATGCGCGAGTCGATCGTGCCGCGCGCTTCCAGAATGTCCACGTGTGCCGGCTTTGTACTGCCTAGTCGATGGATGCGATCCACCGATTGAAGGTAGTGAGCGGCGTTGAACGAACGGTCGAGGTAGATCGCGTACTGACAAGTTCGGTGCAGGCTAATCCCCTCACCCGCCGCTGCTGGGTTGGCGATCATTACTCGGCAGGACGGATCCTCATGGAACCGGCGAATACGCCCTTCCCGAGTATCGGGATCTTCAGCCTCACCGGTCGCCACCTGCCCAAAGAGAACCACAGGATTGTGGGCAGCGAGCAATCGATCGAGTAGATGAAGATTCGCGATAAATCCTGACCAGATCACGACGCGCTCACCTCGGCCGATTGCTTCCTCGGCCAACTGAACCGCCGTTTTCACTTTGGCCGGGCGCTCGTCACGGGCGATCTCGCGCAGAAGCTCCCAAGCCCGCGTACCCTGCTGCCCCTCGTGAACGTCAATGTCGCCAAGCGCCGTGGCTTGAGCAAGAAGCATCGGGTTCGTCGCTGCTTGGATGAGCCGAACCACTTGCCTACCCAGCGAGCGAAAGTACCGACGATCCCTCGTGTTCATCCGCGCAGCAGCACGCGCCGCTTCGCTCCGGAGGAGTTCATAAAGCTCTCGTTGCAGAGGACCCAATTGCACTGCCACAGGTCGAGGTACGAGCGGCGGGAGATTCAACTGAGCCTTCGTAGTTCGGACATAGAGCGGCCTCACTCTGCGCTCGATGTCGGAGATCACCTCTGGGGGTGAATCACTCAGCAGCCGGAAATCCGGAAGAATCCGTTGACCTGGCCAAAGGAAATCGAGCTGGGGGCGTAGGTCCTCAGGAGCGTGCGGAAGCGGTGTTCCGCTCATGATGTCGCGGCGCGCCGCTACCTCGGCCATTCTGAGTGCCGCGCCCGCATAAACCCCTGAATGGCCGGCCTTCGCTCGATGCGATTCGTCCAGGGCGACATGCACCTTATGTGACTGCGCCCAGTGCATTACCAGGTCCAGGATGTTCGGGAGGAGCTGGTACGTCACGAGCAGGATCTCGGGATCCTCGTCTAGGAGCGCACGCGCGCCCCTGCGGCCTCCTTCAATTCGTCCGACTTCCGGACGATCCTCGGCGGAGAAACACTCCGCGGTTTCCTGCTCCCACGAAAGGAAGGCGTTCTTCGGGCCCACGACGAGCAATCGATCGACACGCCCCGCACCGTGGAGCGCTTCGTAGAGAGCGAGGAGCGTAGTTGTCTTTCCTGCGCCGGGGACGGAGAAATTCGCCCCGTGACCAAGTCCCAAGAGGCGCCCAAGGTTCTGCTTTTGTTGTGCGGTAAGTGATCGAACGAACCGTCTGCCTGCTTCGACAGCATGCACGACCTGGTCCTCGGAGAGTGGTGCAAGGTCACTCTCGGCTTGCTTGCGTGCCCGGATCTCGTCGAGTTGCGCGCGAAGCAGGCGTTCAACTCCGGAGTCTCTTGTCGCGTCGCTCTGGTGACGCTGGAGAATGCGAGCAACTTCAGTCGACGCTCGTCGGAAGGCGAACCCGGGGATGCGCAGTTCCGTGCCGACGACCGCCCCTCCGGCGAGCATAAGGGTGTACTCAAGTTCACTTCGGAGGGCACTGGGTGCGTCTGCGACGGCCACGGCGACTTCTGAGGTCGTCTCGATGAACCGGAAGGCTACCGGCGGCACGTCACTGCCCAGATCGTTCGGCCGCCTGCACTTCGTTCGAGATTCGTGTGACCTCGACCTCGAGTTCAGCAAGACGGTTGGCCAACTGGTCGAGGCTCCTGGTCGTCGTGTCGACCCGAACGCTGCGGAGACTCTGCAAGGCTCGTTCAATCTTTCGCAGAGGTTGAAGTTGGGACTGTGCTTCCCTCTGCTCTTCGTCCAGTTCGCGAGCGATATCCATGAGATCCGGTGCCGTACGCCTAGCGGTTTCGACATCGGTAAGGACATTGGCAAGTTCGGCACCGGGAACGTGGAAGTCCACCGGTTCTACATTCGCCAGCTGCGACAAGATGTCATCCGGATCGTCAGGGGGCACCGGCACGTCTACTGGTTCGTCGAGCCGGTCGCGTAGGTCGACTGGCAGACGGTCACGTAGCCTGGAAGCGACCTGCCCGGGTTGTCCTCGAATGGAATCAGCAACGCGGCGGATGTCCATGTATCCACCATCCTCGGCATCGATCACGGAGAAGCAGCCATGACGTACAGCCCGCCGCAGTGGCTCAGGGAGATTCCGGAAATTTTGACGACCGTCCCGCTGACTGAGCTCGATGAAGGACTGTTCGGAATCGGATGGGACCTTGTGGTAAGCGTCCGGTGCACCGGCCCATTCGAGGTACTGGTCGACCAGTGTGAGACGAGCAAGTACGGCCTCAACATCTGCTTCCGGAACGTTCATCCGGACGGCGACTGAGGCGACTTGCTCACCAAGCTCTCGAATCCCGTATCGAAGATGCACTGCCTGATCCACCCAGTCGTACGCCGCACGCGTCTCGCGAGCCATCTGTAGCTCGAGCTCGGTCTCGAATATCTCTGACACGGTCGCGTCGGACGGCAACACCACCGCAACCACGTTCTCGGCCTCACCTTGTGACCGGAGTGCCGCCACACGACGGTTACCGTCGACGATGAACCCGTCGTAGGTGAGGACAATCGGGTTCCTCTGATCGCGCCGATCAAGGTCGTCGGCGAGTCCGCTCTCCTGAATCATGGATGTCAGCAGCTCTTGCTGGACAAGTTGTGCCTCATCCACCTCCGGATCGGCGAAGAAGTCCTTTGGCCGACCGTTCTGCTCAATCCACTGAGTCTGAGCCCTGTGAGTACGGCCGCTTCTGAGGTTGTACAGCGGAAACTCAATCGGAACGTCGATCTTCACAAGCGAAATTTGGCGCTGCCGAAAGGGGACATCAAAGGTCGCCCGGTCGCGAGAACGTTCGGCCACTTCAACCCGGTCGCGCAGGAAAGCCACCCTCGATGCTGCCGTGGTTGTCATGTCTTCAAGCCTCCCCCCGTCCGGATACGGATGTCCCCGAGCCGTCCTCGTTCAGCGAGGAAGCGAGTACGGAACTCCTCCAGCTCAACATCACCACAAGCGGCGACTGTTCGACCTGCGGCCTGAAGTTCCAAGGATTCAGCGTCGTTGGCGCAGGGAACCACCGTGACCTCAGTCGCATCGGGCGTAGGTCTGCATTCGATCACCAGATCCTTTGTAAAGGCGTGGCGACCTCGTTTCGGATGATCGCTACTGTTCTCCGCATCTGCGACGGCCATTGCAACAACCGAAAAGCCGGAGGCCCCAAGGGCGCAGGACAAGGCCCAC
>WBZO01002441.1_pt1 | contig 23787 bp, 17 predicted proteins | sample 5204261 | NCBI WGS metagenome assembly WBZO01 (sample SAMN12412400, study PRJNA552823) | activated sludge metagenome | isolation source: activated sludge from anammox sidestream of wastewater treatment plant... | place: USA: North Carolina | collected 2017-09 | reverse complement strand
TATCTGTGCCCCACAGGGATTTAAGGCATCAGGGATAAGTGCTGGATTAAAAAAATCGCAAAAACCGGATCTAGCTCTGATTTATAGCGAAGTACCAGCAATTGCTGCTGGTGTCTTTACCAAAAATAAGGTTAAGGCAGCACCATTACTAGCAACCAAAAAGAATCTTAAAAATGGACAATTACAGGCAATCATTATCAATAGTGGCAATGCCAACGCTTGTACTGGTAAGAATGGAATGTTACATGTGAAACAAACTATAACAACTTTGGCAGACGAATTGGCAATTAGTACAGATTTGATTGGAGTTGCAAGTACCGGAGTTATTGGCGTACCTTTACCAATTGATACTCTTATTGCCGGGATTCCTCTATTAACTAAGTCGCTTGATAGCAATACTGGTAATCCAGCTGCAACCGCGATTTTGACTACTGATACCTTTATCAAAGAAGCTGCGATTAAGGTAAAACTTAGTGATGGAACAACTATAACACTGGGCGGAATTGCTAAAGGTTCTGGCATGATACACCCAAATATGGCAACTATGCTTGGCTTTGTAACAACTGATGCGTTGATCACACCTGAAACATTACAATCAGCACTAAGTCTTGCTACCGAAAATTCATTTAATATGATTAGCGTTGATGGTGATTCTTCAACAAATGATATGTTAGTAGTAATGGCTAATGGCTTGGCAAAAAATACCATTATTGATAATCTTCAGTCTACAGATGGACAAATTTTTTACCATGCCCTACTGGAACTTTGCATAAACCTTGCTAAACAGATAGCCAAGGATGGTGAAGGTGCAAGTAAATTAATCACGGTTAATGTTTCAGGTGCTAAAACTACTAAGCAAGCAAAATCAGTCGCAAAAGCAGTAGTTTCTTCTTCATTAGTCAAAGCAGCAGTATTTGGCAATGATGCCAATTGGGGGCGGATAGCCTGTGCCGTTGGTTATTCTGACACCCAAGTAAAAGCGGATAAATTAGAAATTGCAATTGAAGATCTGCTTCTTTTCTCGGCTGGAGTGCCACTTGATTTTTGTGAAGATACTGCAACCAATCTCTTAAAGCAAGCTGAAGTAAAAATCAATATTGACCTTGGTTTAGGTAAAGAAAAAAGTACCTCTTGGGGCTGTGATCTTACCTATGATTATGTAAAGATTAATGCAGCCTATCGGACATAAGCCATGAAAGTAACTGCTCACTCTATATTGTAATAATGTCGTCACAAAGCTCCTTATTTACGTTTCATGTAAACCGCGTCGCTTTGTTCCTAATTCTTACAACATATAGTTAGTAGTTTATTAATACTTAATTATTAGAAAAATGATTTTTCAAGGAGATTTTTTGATGTCCGACAAAGTAGAAAACTCAAAAAACATGAGAATTGTAATAAAGTGTGGTGGCTCCATTCTTAGTAATCATGCTGAATTAACACATATTGTAGCGGGGATAAAATCGCTGATAAAAAATGGTTACCAGCCAGTAATCGTCCATGGTGGTGGTCCAGAAATTAGTCAATTAGCCAATAAGCTTGGAATCAAATCTGAATTTAAAAATGGCTTACGGATAACTAATACCGAAATGCTTGAAATTACTCAAATGGCACTACTTGGTATCACTAATCCCAAGCTAGTAGCAGAACTAAATAAACACACTATCAAGGCATGTGGGGTAGCACTTCACACTTTAGGTACACTTAGTGCAGAAACGTTAGATTTTTCTATTTATGGCTATGTCGGCGAGGTAACTAGCGTAAATTCAGAGCCAATTTATCAGTTATTGGCTGCAGGATTTATTCCGGTAATTGCACCACTTGCCGTTGATAAAAATTGGCAAATGCTTAATATCAATGCTGATCTTGCTGCAGCTGCGATTGCTAGTGCAATTTCTGCCGAAAAACTGATGCTCCTTAGTGATATTGATGGTTATTATAGTAATTATCCTGATCCAGATAGTCTTATTTCAGAGCTGAATCTTGATCAATTACATCATTTACTTACAACGGATAATACATCAATAAGCTCTGGAATGATACCAAAACTGGAAGCATGCTATCAAGCTGTGAGCAAAGATGTAAATACTGCTCACATCATAAATGGTAATAAAGCCGCAGCAATTGCCGATATAGCCTTGGAGAGAGTGCAAATAGGTACAGCTATTTATAAGCCCTTAGCAAAAAATCTAGCAACAGATCAAAATGGACTACACTCAAAAGGAGCAATTGCATGAAAATAAAAGCTAGCATAATTGGAGCATCTGGTTATACCGGAATCGAATTAATCCGGCTACTAAATGCCCATCCAAATATCAAATTGCAATATCTGGTATCTGAAAATAATGCTGGAAGTATGGTTAGCGATCTATACCCGCATCTCGATACCGCTGATAACTATAGTTTTAGTAATCCTGACATTGAAGCTATAGCAAAAAATAGCGATGTTGTTTTCTTGGCATTACCGCATACAAAATCAATCGCAGCGGTTAGTAAACTAAGTGAATATAATTGCAAAATAATTGACTTGAGTAGTGATTTTCGGCTAAAAAATGGTAAAACTTATCAGGAGTGGTATCAGCACTCTGCTGCTCCTCAATCGTTACTAGAAGAAGCTGTCTATGGCATTCCTGAGATTAATTCTAGCTATATAAAAGATGCAAAGCTTATTGCTAATCCGGGTTGTTATCCAACTGCAAGTATTTTGGGGGTCGCCCCATTAATCAAGAATCAGCTTCTAGATATTCCTCTCAATTATCCATTAGTGATTGATGCTAAATCAGGAGTTTCTGGGGCGGGCAAGACTCTTAGTCCTCATACCCACTTTTGTGAAGTAAGTAATAATTTCTCGGCATATCAAATCGGTGGAATACATCGGCATATTCCGGAGATTGAGCAGGAATTAAGTATCTTAGCTGATAAAGATTTCACTATTCAGTTTACACCACATTTGATTCCAATTCCAAGAGGATTAATGGCTACTATTTATGCACCATTAAAGAAAAATACTTCATTTGAAGAAATTATTAACTGCTATCAGGACTTCTACGCGCAAAAAGAATTTATCAAGATAAATACTCATACACGCCCAAACCTTAAAACAGTTATCGGTACAAATAATTGTAGTATCAGTTTACATCTTGATCAAAGGACAGGTTACCTAGTAATTATCTGTGCTATTGATAATCTGATAAAAGGTGCTTCAGGACAGGCAATTCAAAATATGAATCTCTTATTTGGACTGCCTGAAACTAGTGGTTTAACCCAGTTGGCAATTTATCCATAAGGAAATAATAAAATGACTAAACTATGGGAAAAAGGCTATCAGATAAATCATAATCTGGAAGCATTTATGGCTGGTTCTGATCCAGTACTAGATCTTAAAATTGCTAAATATGACTGTTTGGCGAGTATTGCACATGCAAAAATGCTAGCTTCAATCAATATAATTAACTCTACTGAATGCGAGGCACTTACTTCTGAGCTAAAAGAGATTATTGAATTACTAGCAACTGGTAGCTTTATTATTGATCTCGAGCAGGAAGATATTCATACTGCAATTGAAAATCATTTGATACAAAAACTTGGTACTACTGGGAAGAAAATCCATACTGGCAGATCAAGAAATGATCAGGTATTAACCGCATTACGTCTTTATACCAAAGCGGAACTTGAGAATACCCATCAAGCTATGATTGCAGCACTAGAAGTTTTATATGCCTTTACCACTAAATACCAAAATACTCCATATGTTGGCAGAACTCATTTTCAAAAAGCGATGCCTTCTTCCTTTGGACTTTGGGGTGGCGCAATGATCGAGTCTCTACTTGACGATATAAAGCTAATAAGTAATGCTTATCAGATTATCGACCAGTCACCACTAGGCTCTGCTGCTAGCTACGGGGTAAATCTACCATTAGATAGAGAATCCTCAAGCAAAGAAATGGGCTTTAACAAGGTACAGAATAATGTTCTTTATGCGAATAATAGTCGCGGCAAATTTGAGGGAATAGTCATTCATGGTTTAAGCCAAATCATGCTTGATCTGGCAAAATTATCTACCGATATAATTATCTTTTCAGCCCCTGAATTTGGCTATTTGAATCTACCGGAGGAATTTTGCCCTGGGAGTAGCCTGATGCCAAATAAAAAGAATCCCGATCCGTTTGAGTTAATCCGGGCAAAGTCAGCCACTGTTATCAGTAAATTAATGCAGGTAATGGAGATTTCACGGGGTTTACCTTCTGGCTATAATCGTGATTTTCAGGAAACTAAAGAACCGTTAATTAGCTCATTTGAGATTACCCAACAATCACTAGAAGTAGTCGCATTAATCATGGCAAAAGTTACAGCCAATCAAGAAAAATGCCTTGCTGGTTTTAGCCCAGAAGTATTTGCTACCGATCACGCATTAGCTTTGGCTACTAGTGGAATACCATTTCGCGACGCTTATCGTGAAACTGCACTAAATATTACCAAACTTGAGTTAGATGATCCGGTTAGTAATATTCTGGCAAAAAAGCATCAGGGAGCAACCGGGAATTTGGGGCTGGATTTATTATATCAACAAATTCAAGATTTAAAACAGAATAATTTAGAATAAGTTTGATAAATCATAAGATTAGATAAATTATTTGCGCTTCAAGATTACGAATATAACATTTTATAACACTTGTAACCTATTTTATATAGTCGCAAGGCTCCAAATATAAAATAACAGTTACTTCGTTAATAAAATCTAATATTCTCCATCAGGCGCTTAATAATTTAACCTCTCTTATGATAAAAAATTTGACCTACGTAATATCACATATTAATAAAAAGGAATACATCATGACACAAAAACTACTCCTCGCTTATAGTGGCGGACTCGATACTTCGGTAATTCTAAAATGGTTACTAACTAAAGGTTATGAAGTAACAGCTTTCATTGCCGATGTCGGTCAGGACGAAGATTTTAAACAAGCACAAGAAAAAGCGCTGGCAATCGGGGCAAAGGAAGTAATCATTGCTGATTGTAAGGAGGAATTTGTTAGCGATTATATAATCCCAGCGCTACAAACTGGTGCTCTTTATGAAAACAGGTATCTTCTTGGTACTTCGCTAGCAAGACCATTAATTGCAAAAAAAATGGCAGATTATGCCTTGGCACGTAATATCAAATATGTCGCTCATGGCGCAACAGGTAAAGGGAATGACCAAATTAGATTCGAACTAGTATTTTTGCAGTTTATCCCAGATGTAACCATTATTGCGCCATGGAAAGAAGCTGAATTTCTTGAGAAATTTACTGGTAGAACTGATTTACTAAACTATGCTAAAAATAATAATATCCCAGTAACCTCAACTCTGGCAAAACCATATAGTATCGATGAAAATCTGATGCATACCAGTTATGAAGCCGGGATACTTGAAGACCCCGAATTAACCCCACCAGAGGACATGTATAAAAAAACCTTGTCACCAATGGAGGCACCGGATGAAATGTTAACTCTAACTATCGAATTTAAAAATGGTGTTCCATTAAAAGTTACTGATCACAAGACTAAACTGACTATTGAAAATAACCTGTTAGCGATATTCTCTTACCTAAACGAGGTTGGGGGCAAAAATGCGATTGGCAGGATTGATATTGTTGAAAGCAGATTTGTTGGGATGAAATCAAGAGGCATCTATGAAACTCCTGGTGGGACAATCCTTCATAAAGCCTATCAGGATCTGGAAACCATGGTTTTAGACCGGGAAGTTATCCTGATGAGAGCGATTAATGCACCAAAAATCGGGCAATTAATCTATAACGGCTTTTGGTTTAGCCCAGAAATGCAGATGCTAATGCAGACAAATGAGGTTAGCAAAAAAAGCATTAATGGTAGTGTTAAATTAGGCTTATATAAAGGTAATGTAATAATCCTTGGTAGAAACTCACCAAATTCACTCTATGACCATGATATTGCAAGCATGGATAAACTGGGTAATTATGATCAAACCGATGCTAAAGGATTTATTAAATTAAATGCTTTAAGACTTAAACCACAAAAATTTGTGAATTAATGGAGTGTAAAATGCAAATCTGGTTAACTCTTGCCAATGGGCAACAATATTCAGGAACTGCGGCTAATTATAATAATCAGGATATAAATGGTGAGCTAGTTTTTAATACCGGAATGACTGGTTATGAAGATACATTAACAGATCCGTCTTATGCCGGGCAGATTTTGGTATTTACCTATCCATTAATCGGTAATTATGGAGTACGTTTACAAGAAACACTTGAGTCAGACAAGATCCATGTTAAAGCGGTAATTTGTAATCAGCTAATTGATAATCAGGAGCATCATCAGGCAACTACATCCTTTATTGATTGGCTAAAAGAGCATAATATACCAGTTATTACCGGAATCGATACTCGTCAGCTAACCAGAGACCTTAGAGAAGATGGCACTATGGATTGTATAATTTCAGAAAATGAAAAGGCTATTCCAAAGCTATCGACTAAACATGAAATGGCTGGCAGTAGCGAAATCATTTATCATGGCAATGGCAAACATAAAATTATTCTTCTGGACTGTGGCGTAAAGAAGAGCATCATCCGAAACTTATTAAATTTCGATGTGACAATCAAGCAAGTACCACATGATTATGATTATAGCAATGAGGACTATGCTGGTATTCTACTTTCCAATGGTCCGGGAAACCCAGAAGACTATGGAAACAGTATTACGGTTCTAAAAAAAACATTAGCAGGGAATAAACCAATCTTTGGCATTTGTTTGGGCTCACAATTACTTGGTTTAGCCAGTGGAGCCAGTACCTATAAGCTAAAATTTGGACATCGCGGACAAAACCAGCCGTGTCAAGATACTAATACATTAAAGTGCTATCTGACGGCGCAAAATCATAATTATGCACTAGACGAAAAGAGCATCTCAAGTGACTGGAATATTAGCTTTAGGCATTTGCATGATGGTAGTGTCGCTGGGATTAGTCATTATAATAAACCATATTCGGCGGTACAGTTTCACCCCGAAGCTGCAGCCGGACCGAATGATACAGCGTTTCTCTTTGAGAGCTTCTTTAATCAGATTAAGATTCAGGGATTAATAACATGAAAAATATATTATTGATTGGTTCTGGTGGGTTAAGAGTTGGACAGGCGGGCGAATTTGATTACTCCGGCTCACAGGCAATCAAAGCTTTTAAATCAGAAGGCTATCGGGTAATTTTGATTAACCCGAATATTGCGACCGTGCAAACAGATGAGTCAATGGCAGATAAAACCTATTTGCTTCCATTAACGGTAGCTGAAGTAGTAAGCATAATTAAAAAAGAAAATATTCAGCTTCTGGCGCTTGGTTTTGGTGGACAAACCGCGTTAAATCTAGGAATAGAGCTAGCTGATAGTGGTATTCTTGCTAAATATAATATAGGAATACTCGGTTCACCAATAGCTTCAATAAAAGCGACTGAAGACCGCGATCTTTTTAAGGCAACCCTTGAAAATAATCAAATAAAAACACCACTAAGTAAAGCGGCTAATTCACTAGAAGAAGCGATTGCCAATGCAGGGATAATTGGTTATCCATTAATGCTTCGTTCGGCATTTTCATTAGGTGGACTTGGCTCTGGCAAAGTTAGTAGCGAGGAAGAATTAATTACCAAGGTAACTCAGGCTTTGGCTGTCACACCACAAGTTTTACTCGAAGAATATCTAACTGGCTGGAAAGAATTTGAATATGAAATAGTTAGAGATATGGAAGGAAATGCGCTTACCATCTGCAATATGGAAAATCTTGACCCGATGGGTATCCATACTGGAGAAAGTATCGTTATTGCACCAGCTCAAACCTTAACTAATAATGAGCATCAACAGCTAAGAGATGTGGCACTGAAATGTGCAGAGCTTTTTGGCATAATCGGTGAATGTAATATTCAGTTTGCGGTTAATCCACAAAATGGTGATTACCGGGTAATTGAGATGAATCCGCGCTTATCTAGATCAAGTGCTCTGGCATCAAAAGCAACTGGTTATCCGCTTGCTTTTGTAGCAGCAAAGCTATGCCTTGGTTTACCACTTTATAAAATCCAAAATAGCTTGACTGAATCAACTAGTGCTTATTTCGAGCCAGCTCTTGATTATGTGGTGGTAAAAATTCCAAGATGGGATACCCATAAAATGCCGGCTGCAGATAGGAAAATTGGCAGTGAAATGAAAAGTGTCGGTGAAGTAATGGGTATCGGCAGAAGCTTTGCTGAAGCGCTACAAAAAGCGGTACAAATGCTAAATATTGGTGCATCTTGTTTGCAGGATTATCCATTAGAAGAGGATATTTCGCTTGAAAGCGAGATTACATTTGCCACTGATAGAAGAATCTTTGCGCTCTATAAGTGGTTCTTTAGTGGAGGCTCTGTTGCTAAAGCTTATGCGCTTTCACATATTGACCCGTGGTTTTTAAATGCACTAGCGGCAATTGCCAACTTCACCAAAGACTTCGCGAATCTTACTCTTAACTATGAAACATTACTAGCTGCCAAACAGCTTGGTTTAAGTGACAAGGTTATTGGTGAAATTCATAATCTAACAGAAACTGAAGCTAGGGAATTACGTCATGGCTATGGAATCATCCCGGTGGTAAAACAGATCGATACCGTCGCAGGTGAAATGGCAGCCAAAAGCAATTATCTGTATCTAACTTATCATGGAACTCATCATGATTTAGCACCATCTAAAGAGCATATCTGTATCCTTGGCTCTGGCCCGTATTCAATTGGTTCGTCAGTTGAATTTGACTGGTGCACGGTAAATCTGGCTAGAAGCTTACGGCAAAAAGGCAAACAGATAATCATCATTAATTCAAACCCAGAAACGGTTTCAACTGATTATGATGAATCAGAACGGCTATATTTCGAGCCTCTTAGTTTTGAAAGAGTTACCGATATTCTTGATTTTGAAAATCCGCTAGGTACTATCGTTTGCGCAGGTGGGCAAATAGCTAATAACCTAGCACCAAAGCTTACTGACTTTAACTATAAAATACTGGGAACACAGGCAGATAAAATTCTTCAGGCAGAAAATCGGCAGGAATTTGCAAGCATGCTAGCTACGTGTCATATAAAGCAACCCCACTGGGCATCCGCAAATAGCCTTGAGAAAATCCAGTCATTCATAGATACTTATAATTACCCCGTGATTGTAAGACCTTCATTTGTTTTATCTGGTTCAGCGATGAAGGTAATTGATAATGATAAAGATCTATTAAGCTATCTAACAAAAAATAAAATTTCCAGTGATAACTCAGCCGTAATCAGTCAGTTTATCAAAGATGGTAAGGAAATCGAAATTGATGGCATTTGTCAGCATGGGGAAATAGTTTTTTGTGCGATTGCCGAACATATTGAAAATGTAGGTGTCCATTCCGGTGATGCAACGATTATTTATCCGGCACAAAGTTTAAGTAATGAAATTATCGCAAAAATTCAGGAAATTTCCATTAAGATAGCGGCAAGACTTTCGCTACATGGGCCATTTAATATGCAGCTAATTCTGAAAGATAATGAGCTACTTGTGATTGAATGTAATGTTCGGGCATCTCGTTCCCTACCCTTTATAGCCAAGGTAAGCGGGATTAATCTGGTTAGTTTAGTTGCCGATGTTTTATTGGAAAAAGAAATTTCACCAATTAGTCATACACCTAAACATATTGGTGTAAAATGCCCGGTATTTTCCTATAATAGATTTAAGGGTGCAGACCCAGTTAGTCAAGTAGAAATGGCATCTACTGGCGAAGTTGCTTGTATCGGAAGTAATCTGGGCGAAACCTTTTTCAACTCATGGCTTGCGAGTGGGCAAAATATTAGTGCAAATAAATTGCTGATTCAGATCTCAGAAGATAATTTTGATGGTGAGATAGCAGCAAGTCTAGCCAAACTATTAGACTCAGGATGGGAAATTAGTAGCTACTCCAATACTTATCAGCTTCTGACAGATAATGGAATCAAAGTTAAACATCATGAGAAAAATGCAATTAGACCAGCGATTGCAAAGCAGGAATTTGGTTTAATCATTAATATCCCAGAAAATAATTATAGTGCCAGCAGTAATCAGGAAGAATATACGATTAGACGTAGCGCTATTGATTATCATATTCCGTTAATTAGTAATGCTGAAGTTGGTAAATTGATGCTTAATTATCTAGCAAATCAATAAGGTATACTCAAACAGATTCATCATCCTGGGTTGTTGCCAAGCTTCTTGCTTACTAGTTGTAGGCGGCGGTGCTTGGTCGCCTACCAGTATTTCGAATCTGATTGAGTATATTTAATTTAGATAAAAGTAAAGGAAAACTAACAATGTACACACGGCAAGATTATAGTAAATACTTTCTTGATATTTATGGGCAGGTTGATTTTATGCCTGTTTCAGCCAAAGGCTCAAGAATGTATGATACAGATGGGCGTGAAGTAATTGATTTTGCAGCGGGGATAGCGGTAAATAGCCTTGGACATTGTCACCCGGAGTTAATCAATGCTCTAAACGCTCAGGCAGAGAAACTTTGGCATGTAAGTAATATCATGGTAAATCAACCAGCACTGGAATTGGGTAAATTACTGACTGAAAATAGCTGCTGTGATAAGGCTTTTATTTGTAATAGTGGCACTGAAGCAATTGAAGCAGCGCTAAAACTAGCACGGCGCTATAATCTCAAAGCTTTTGGTAAAGATAAGCATAAGATTATTTCGTTTGAGAATAGTTTTCATGGTCGGACATTGTTTGCTGTCTCATCTGGTGGGCAAAGCAAATATAGTGAAGATTTTGCCCCTTTACCACCGGGGATTACTCATGCAGAATATAATAATCTCGCAAGTATTGAAGCAATGATTGATGATACAACTGCAGCAGTAATTGTTGAACCGATCCAAGCCGAGGGGGGAATTATCCCAGCGACACCCGAATTTTTACAAAAATTGCGGCAACTTTGTGATAAACATCAAGTAATCCTGATTTTTGATGAAGTGCAAACCGGAATCGGTAGAACTGGCAAGCTCTTTGCCTATCAGCACTATGATGTAGATCCGGATATAATTTGTCTGGCAAAAGCATTGGGTTGTGGATTTCCAATTGGTGCTATCTTGGTAAAAGAAAAATACACATCCGGCTTCGATGTTGGTTCACACGGTACTACCTTTGGGGGCAATCCACTTGCTTGTGCTGTTGCTACGAAAGCATTTAGCATCATCAATACCCCAGAAGTGCTAAATGGTGTCAAGCAAAAAGCACAACTATTTAGGCAACATCTTGAAGAAATTAATAATAAACTTGAGATTTATAAAGAAATTCGCGGTAAAGGCTTACTAATCGGCATGGAACTAAATGATAAATATGCTGGACGAGCCAAGGAAATTATGCAAGCAGGCTTTAATAATGGAGTTGCAACTCTAATTGCTTCACCGAATGTCACTAGATTTACTCCCTCGCTGATAATCCCAGAGGATGATATTCAGCTTGGCTGCCAGAGATTTCTAAACGGGCTACTAATCTGCCAATAAATTATTTGTTATTTTAAAAATTAGGCGACCAATTTGGACGCCTATCATTATAAACTTTTATTTAGCCAAAAAATCGGCTATTTCCTGATAAGTATTACTGCATTCATCAAGACATAAGTTTTCTAGCATCAGGTAAGCGTGAATTACTCCGGGTACTTCAAGTAGCTCAGAATTAACTCCAACCTGCGTAAGATACTGATGATATAAAACTCCCTCATCATGCAATGGATCATTTTCAGCCACTATAACTAGCGTTTCAGGCATATTGGCATAAAATTCATTATGCAATGGTGAAATCTCTTTTGGGTCTATGCTGTTTTGGATATAGCTCTTAAAATAAAATTCCATTTTGGCTTTCTCAAGTAAATAGCCCTCAGCAAACTTGTCGGTTGAAGGTAGGCTACAGCTATAATCTAACGAAGGATAAATTAGTACCTGACGAGTAATTAAATTGGTTGCGACAAATTCTTTATCCATAGCTATTGAGGCACATAATGCCCCGCCAGCACTATCGCCAATTAGCGTTAATTGTTTATTGGTATAGCTAATTTTACGCTCATCCAAAATCTTAAATAGATTCAGAATCACCGCTTTTGAGTCTTCGAGCCCAGTTGGATAGGCAAATTCTGGCGCCAGACGATAATCTACCGACACAATAATATGCCCAGTTTTTTTAGCCAATTTACGTACAATACCATCATAAATACTAATACTGCCAGCCATATGTCCGCCACCATGAATAAAAACAGCAACTGGCAGCGGCTTGGTTAAATCTGGCACATAAGTCCGAACTGGCACCGGATAAAATCCATTTAAGATAGTATCATCAATCGCAAAAATACTATAATCAATATCGGTCATATATTTAGCAGTCATGATTGCCATTGCTTCACGGGTATTTGCCTGATTTGGCTTAAAATTAATTGCCGCCAATTTTTGCTTTAGAATCGCAGCGTTATCTAGTAATTCCTGAATTTTCGCTAATACAGCCATTTATTTTCTCCTCTAAATTTGCGTAACATCAATCAAGCGATTTTGGGTATAAACATAACGTGGAAAGCCTGTCAGCTTCATGCCACTAAATGGCGACCACTTACATTTACTTGCCATTTGTTCATCGGTTAGTTCGCGGTAATTTTTTATATCCACTAGCACCAGATCATCATTTTCTGGCAAACTAAATAATTTCTGTGGATTAGCATGGAGTAACTCAAGTAAGCGCGGTAATTTTACCTTGCCCTCGCGCCATGCAGTTAGCATCAATGGCAATGTAGTTTCAATCCCCGGTACGCCAGATGGACATTTACATAACGGTTGAGCTTTTTCATGTAGCTGATGCGGAGCATGATCCGAACCGATTGTATCAATTACACCCTCATTAAGCGCTTGCCACAGATAATCCTGTTCGGTCTTGTTGCGTAATGGCGGATTCATCTTGGCACGCCCATTCAGCGCTGGATACATGCTCTCATCAAGAAATAGATAATGCGGACAAGTCTCGGCAAAAACTTTTACTCCACGCGCTTTGGCCGCTTTTACCAAATCCAGTTCACCACGGGTACTAAGATGCAGAATATACGACGTCACTCCGTAAATTTCGCTTAATTGAATAACCAGATCAACCGCTTTAACTGCTGCTTCTGGCGAACGAATTATCGAATGATACTTATAATCAGTCTCACTGGCATACTTGGCAGCATTTTCACGAATGATTAACTCATCCTCAGCATGTAACGCAATAATCAGATTATGTGCTTTTGCCAAGGCATAAATCGCATGCAACGATGCTTCATCATCCATCAATAAATCACCAGTAGATGCCCCCATAAATACCTTAATGCCAACTATCTCGTCTTTAACCTTGACTATTTCATGAAACTGGTTTTTATCGGCACCGAAGAAAAGCTTATAGCGTAAAGGTAGATTTACCTCAGCTAATTGACCATCAATTATCCTAAATTTATTATGTAAGCGCTCTTGTGTCGTAGTCGCTGGCTTGGTATTTGGCATATCAAAAACAGTAGTTATGCCACCTTTTAACGATGCTTTTGAAGCATGTTGCCAGTCTTCCTTATCCTCCATCCCCGGCACACGAAAGTGCACGTGCGGATCAACCAGCCCGGGTAGCGCCAGTAAATCTGTCCCATCAATAGTTATATCTTCGTGATAAGGTCTAGTTATGGTTTGCCGGGTTTCATCCGGCATAAGTACGTTGGTTATTGTTAGCATTATTTTATTTCCAAAAATATTAGTTTAATTAGAATTGAATTTCTTATTTGCACTCAGTATATCTAGAGATGTTTCTTTATAGTAAATATCGTTAGTTAATAAATATCTCATCAATTGATTTTTGCAAGCGGTCTGGGTCGCTATAAAATAACTTTGCAGTATCAACAGTACGCTTTAATAAAACCATGTCTTCAGGCTGCATATTGACAACACCAAGATGTTCTTTAATAAAATTAGCATCATAATCACGGTACAATTGACCAACTGCCGTATTTAAAAATGCTGAAATAACCATCTCCACATTTTGAAAATCAAGCTGAGCCACATGGTTTTCTTTAAAAACCCTTTCCAGCAAATTAAATATTAGCTGCCCATCATCAGCTTCAATACAAGATGAATTTCCCACTATATTATAGACTTTAATCTTTATTACATTCATTTATTTAATTTTGAAAAAATATTATAGCAAACTATTTTTGGAATTATTTCATCTCTCGGACTAAATGACAAATATTTCCATATCTTACTAGTGCATCAACTTTCGCATAAAGAACATCATATAAACTACGGCTCCCATTTAGCACTAACGCCAAATCCTCTCCTGTCATTAATATAATCCGTGGGTTATCATTGGAAAACTTAACAATTACATTCTTGTCAAAACCATTCATTGATATAAATATTCCTCTGGTGCTTTGCGCCTTACCTCTAATTTTACCATCAAAAATTGACAAATCTATCTTCGAAGTTAACCCATCAGTCCATTTCATTTCTAATAAATAATCAAAGCCCTCAAATTTCAAATAACCATCAATTTGTTCGCTATCTGTTTTGTATGATTTAATAAAAACAAATTCATTGATTCTTAATAACTCAGCAACGAGAGTCTCTAATTCAAACCCTCTTTTTTGATGATTATCATAGGTATGCAGTAATAAGAATTTTTGATTAAGTTCTTGCAATTTATCTTGAAATGATTTATTTATATGAATCTTTTTTAAATAGTCTTGTTTTTTCTTCTCTAATTGTTGTCTTTTTATCTCTTCTTCAATTGGGTCATTGCCAATTAAGTCCTTAAACTCGGCTAATAACTCACGCACTTTTGCAACATCAATATTATCTTGATTTAATGCAGATATTTTTAATTTATAAAACTCTGAAACAATGTTTTTCAAAACAACTTCATTGTTTGTAGTTTCTAAATCATTGATAATATTTCTCATGATACTAGGTTTTTTATACGTCCCTCTAGGATACCTATCTTGTAATGATTGTGGAACTTGACAGCTATTCAAAAATCCATAAAAACTATCCCAATACCAGAAACAAGCTCCAGATAATGCCACTATCTTTTCTTTTACATTAAAATCTAATCGTGACATTTATTATCTCCGATAAGCTTAAAAGCTGAATCTTCGGAATCTTCGATGGCGACTTCAACAGCTCGTTTGGCTAATTCGAGAAGTTGTTTTGACTGCTCTTTTAATACAAAAGACTCCTTGATTTTAGCCTCAATGAACTCCTGAACTTTATCACAGAGTAAAGGAATAGGCAAATTCATAATATTTTCATCTTTGATGACAGGATAAGATGAGCCAACATTATATTTCAACATGAAATCTTTATAAACCTGAGTTCTCAATAACACTTGCAAGACTTGTATTCTATAGTTATTCTCTGGTTTAGCTCTTAAAACTGTAAATGCACCACTTACCACCAAATCAGTGTCATCTGTATTTATTATTGAAACTGCACCACGATAGGGACGGACAGTTGAAACAATTAAATCACCATTAGCTACTTTAATTTTTGCATTTGCTGGTAGCTCTTCAGTTACAACGTAGTTATAAGAATGAACACCATCAGAAACATTTACATCACCAATTTCGATATAATTATAGCCATCTTTTGTTTTATTAAATGAAGTAGTAATTTGTGAAAATTCTTTATCAATAAAAGTATGCGGTTTTGAATATATCCTTTGTTCTATATCATCGTATTTGGGTTGGTAATATTCGCTATCAAGGCGACCAGATATAGAAAAACTATTACTAAATGATTTAATAGCAATATTATCATCATTTGGTATAAAATCAAGTAAGCCAAGCTCAGACAAAAGCAACTCTTCAGCTTCTTTGTATAATTGTTTACTGTCTTCTTGTTTTTTATGTGAGCTGATTATAGTTTGCTCTATTTTCAACTGAAAATCTTCAGAAAATACAGGACATGATAAACTTTTTATTAAGCTCATATTGATGTTGGGTTGCCCTGTTATTGTTTTTAATCTATTTATTTGATTTTGTCCATGTTTTGAATTTAGAAATGTAGATACTATATATGGACTAATTCCCGGTTTTAATGTTACCTTTGCAATAGCCTGATTTGAACTACAAACTTCATCTTTATCATAAACTGCAACTCGTCCAAGATACTCTCCAGCCATAGTTACCAAGAGCTGATTTCTATGGCAATGTGATTTATATAAAAGCTCATGACTAATACTATCAACATATTTATGAATACTCCAATCAATGTAATTATGCCTAATATTCTCGGTCATCAAAAATGGAATGCCACTATCAAAAAAATTAATCAAATTACACAGAGAGTATGCTCCAAAGTTTTGTACCGACGATGATAACTGCTCTATGGTTAAAGTTTTTTTCAGTTCTAATAACTTTTCAGTTTCAATGTAATCTTTTCTATAAGTATTAGCATCTATTCTAAAGTCTATAACCTTTATACAATCCATTAAAGAGATTTCCACGGCTTCCAGCCCATCCAACAAAGCTTTATACTTTGCTTCATCAAATGGGCTTAGGATTTTTTTGATAGATCATCCCTCACAAAGCTAAGGTTTTCTTTCTTGGCAAACTCCAGAAAAGCTTCAGTAATTCCGTCAATGGTTAATCCATCATGATTATATAAATCATGATCAACAATTAAATGGTCATGGCTATCAAGTAAATTTTCTTTGTCTTCAATAGGATTAACCCAATTTAAAACTTTTTCTTTATCTATGCCTAAAGTTTCAAACTCAACACCATCCACAATTTGACCTGTATCTATTATTTTATATTGTGTCGCTCTTTTTATACTCCCATATTTTTTAAGAAAATCTTGTTTTCTATATTTAACAAGTTCATGATTCTCAAATATAGAGATGTATTCTTGTTTTACATAAATTTTCTCACCGCTATTATCTTTGCTGGGTTTTATCTGAGTCGCAAAGAAAATCGGATAATCTTCTTTTTTCGGGCATAGTTCATCGTCCCATTTTTGCACAAATAATACGGAGGTTTTAGTTCCTGTATGTGGTTTGAATACATTACCGTGTAAGCCAACTACTGCAAGGATACGGCAACGTTCAGCAATAAAATCACGGATATATTTATCACTAGAGTTATTAAAGCGCCCTTGTGGCAAAACTACTGCCATCCGTCCGCCAGGTTTTAGCATATCCAGATTCCGCTCGATAAATAAAATATCGCGCCCTACTTTTGCCTGATATTTACCACTCGCATTTTTGCCAAGCTCATAGCGATGTAAGATACGGGTTTCTTTTATATCGCCAGCAAATGGTGGATTTGCCATTACGATATCAAATTTATAATCTTTGTTACTCTTACTGTCTGTACGTAATTTTTTAAGGCGCTTCCATCCCTCAAAATAAACATCTTGCCAACTTTCATCCTTGGCAGTTTCATCCCACCTATCAAAATCTAATGAATTAAGATTCAGTACGTTGGTGTGCCCATCTCCGGCAATAATATTTAGCATACGGCTAACCCGTACGCTTTTTTCGTCAAAATCAATCCCAAAGACTTTATCTTTTACATATTCTAATGCTCGTGGTTGCTTGGCTTCGGCAGTAAATAAATGTGATTCATCAATGCCAAGCTCGCGATAAATTTTACGCCAAACCTCAAATACCGCATGGATGGGGAATCCACAGCTACCGCTAGCAGTGTCAATTATATACTCTGATTCTTGTGGATTCATCATCTTGACACACATATCAATCACATAGCGCGGAGTAAAATATTGTCCTTTTTCACCCTTGCTCGTTTTATTCACCAGATATTCAAAAGCATCATCAATCACATCCAGATTTGAGTTAAACAACTTTACATCCTGCAAGCTAGAAACGCAAACACTTAAATGTGAAGGAGTCAGGCGGATTCTTTCATCAGGAGTAAATACTCCATCCCATAGCTTCTTGGCACTAGTAAATAACCCCTCAATTTTTTCCTTGAGTTCACTATCACTTTCGCCATAGTTACGAAATTCTAGATGAGTAGTTAGCTTACGAGTATTTTGCAATTCATCATAAAGCTTAATAAATATTAATTTAAATACTTCTTCAAAAACATCAACTCCAGCATTAGCTAAAACTTCGTCTTCCATATCCAAAATAATATTCTTTAGACTGCGCTTTTGCGTTTTAAGTATATCTATATCAATTAGTTCATTAATGGTGATTCGCTTAGTTAAGATATCTCTTAAGCTTTGAATATGATTAGGAATATTTGGGATTGGCTCAAAATAGTTTGGATCTTTGCGGTGATAATAGGTTATCGCTTCACCATTTGTCCAGACTGCCATAGTACTACCTGTCGCATTACAGTAACTCTTTAACTGCTCTTTGCCATCCTTTAACTTTGGTTTTTTTACTTCAATGATTATATAAGGTATCGTTGGCTGAATTTTATCCATTATCACGATATCAGCACGCTTCACTTCACGCCCAAAATGTACTGGATATTCAAGCTGCATTCGTGAAAAGGGATACTGATAATGTTGGTTTAAAGTCATCAGGTATAATTGTCGAATTATTTCTTCTGAGGTTAGCTTAATATCTTTATTACGAACCAAACATTTAATATATGCAGTATTACCAGATTTATTTTCTTTTATGATAATACTATTTTCTAATTGCTGGATTAGTTCTTTATTAAATTGATCTAGTTTATAATCAGAGTCTTTTAAAATATCAGCTACTAACATTATCTACCTTACAATAAAATTATTTCTTAGTTTTCATCCGCACATAAAGATGTTTTTTACCCGAAGTTGGCGATACGCGCTCATCGATCTCGAAGATATTTTTGCGTGCTTTCACTAGGCTACTTAGCTTCTCATAGCCATAATCACGCGGATCAAAGTCTGGTTGTACCCGGTTTAGATATGAACCAAAAGTTGCCAGATTAGCCCAGCCATCATCACTACTAGCTTCCTCTACCGCTTTAGCTGCAAGCTTCAGTGGAAACCGTTTTTTAGTGGTAGCTTCTTTATCATTAGTTGCTGGTTTGTCATTATTAGCTTCTTCAGTAATCACTTCTAGCGCTGGTAATTCATCTTCACTATTATCATCAAGACGCAGATTTTCGGTACGGATAAATTTATGGCAAGCATTCCGAAAAGCTGCTGGGGTTTTCTCTTCCCCAAAACCATACACCCACAAACCTTCTTCACGAATCCGCATCGCTAGTCCGGTAAAGTCGCTATCACTAGAGACGATACAAAAACCATCAAAGCGCTTGGTATAAAGTAAATCCATCGCATCGATAATCATAGTACTATCGGTAGCATTTTTACCTTTGGTATAAGCAAATTGCTGAACTGGTTTGATCGCAAATTTGTTTAGAACGCTTTTCCATTGTGAACTATATTTGGAGGTGAAATCACCATAGATACGTTTAACGGTAGCTTCACCATAACGAGCAACCTCCGCCAATAACGCCTCAATCACTGAAGCCTGCGCATTATCTGCATCAATTAGCACCGCTAAGTGCAAGTTCGCTTCTTCACTATGTTTGGGTATATACATTGTATAATCTTTTCTATTTAAATTGTAACTGTTTTATTATATCTTGTGTAATTGCTTTTGCTTGCGGTCCACCAGAGGTATCATGTTCACTACCTGTTGGAGTTTTTATATCGGTTAAGTTAGTTACGACCACATAGGTCTGACCTGATTTCTCAAGATAACCAACAAACCAACCATCACGTACCCGTTCTGCTTTCCCTTGGTAAGTAGTATTTCTCCGTCCACTACCAGTCTTACCATACCAATTCCAGCCATCATCGGTTAATTTGCCCAAGTATATATTTTGCATAGTATTATCAATCGCGGCATGGCTTATACCCAGATTATAATTATGCATATTTATTAAAAACTTTAACTGCTCTTCTCCCGAGATTTTTAGGCTGCCACTTAGCCAAGCATGAGTAAGCCCATTATTTTTGCCTTTATCACCACTAAAATCCTGATTGCCATAATTAAATTTTGCCAGATAATCTTTAATTGTTCTCATACCAAGCTTGGGCGTAATCTGCTGTGATACCCAAAGTACCGAATACTGCTCCCAAGTGCGTGGTGTTTGGTTTTTATTCCAGCTCTCCATCTCGCGCTTTTTACCATCCCACTTAAATACTGTACTTTCAGTAATCACCCCTTTATCAAAAGCCATCAACGACAAAGGTACTTTAAAAGTTGAATTGGGCGCAATCCGTTCTTGACAACGCTTGGAGTTATATTCTTCAACTGTTTTCTTTTTATTCAAATCATAAAGAATAAAACAGGCATTTTTACCAGCAAAAATCTGCGCGTAATTTATTTCTGTAGCATAAGCCATGCTAGCGATTGAACTTGCAATCATCATTGATAGCAAATATTTTTTCATAAATCCAAAGCTTCCATTCTCGATTAACACTATTACTTATCACCCTAATTTTACCATAATGGGACATTCCCATAAGAGTCTGTTATTTAGCATCAAATTCATGAATAGTGTAAAATGGGCGACACACCAAAAACCGGACGGAAGCTTAACTATACATTCAGCATAACTACCCAAACTGATGTCCAATAAAAAAGAGCCACAAGGCTCTTTTTTATTGGAATTTTCTCAGCGTTAATTATTATTTGCGCCTGAAGTATATCCTGTTGCTAATACTGAATAATTAGGTGTAATCCAGTACCAAGGGTTTGAAGTGTCTTCATAGTTTGTTCCCGTTGTACCATTATTCCGGATATTAATACTATCTCCATTTGAAAAGCTTAATGAGTAACCACTACTCTCACTAGTTCCCATAGTACAGCTACTATCATTTGGTAAACATTGAATTCCTACACTAGTATTATAATCAGTATCATAAACAACAGCCATATATGCGTGTACACCATCAAATACTAGCATTCCCGCAGTTACCTGAGAAAGCTCAGTATATCCAGTGGTAAGCCCTGAAATTGATATAGATTGATTATAATTACCATTAAGATTATAAGCCGCCGCAGTGCTAGTTCCACCACCTAATGAAACTTGTGCCGTCGTACTGGTAATAGGTGATGCTATCGGTGCATAATCTCCCCAAGTTAAGATTCCATTCCAAACATTTTGTAATGTACGATAAGTAACTTTAGCAATATTTGCACTTTGTAGCGTATTAATTGCATCTGTATCTGGGTTGAAGTTATTGCCATTAAAAGTGGTTGTTTTCCAGTTTTGTGTCCCGCATGAAACTGCGCCATTAAGAACATACAGATTATAATTATTACTATTCGTTGTCATATTTGAATAGGTGTAGCTTCCGCCCTGACCAATTACAGAGATTGGATTACTTCCTGTATTAGTAGTACATAAATCACCTACATCATAACTAACATTGATACTATTACCATTATTTTCTTTACAAGTTGCTTTTAATGTTGTACCATCCCAGCTATATGCATTATTATCATTGCTATTGATACTTATAGGGCTTTCAGCATCAATTCCCTGATAGCTAAGATTACACTGATTAGTCATAGTAGTTGAGACTAATGCCCCGGCAAACTGATTGAATAATTGGCTCTTAGCACTACTAAATAATTGTTGGAGATTAGCCAATCTCATATTGTAGGCTAATGCCAGATCGGATTCTGCGAGTGCGTAATTATTATATGCTGAATTTGGAATCACAATTGGTGCCTGAACTTGCATGCTTCCTGATGGATTAGTTACTGGCAACCCTAAATAAAGACGTACTTGGTCAACTGCATATGCCTGAGTTAACGCATTAAGAATTTGCAGATATACCAAATCCAATGCCTGATCAAAACCTTGAGTTGTATAGAAAATATTAGTACCCTGAGTTAATTGAGTAATGCCATATTTATTTATCGCATCATTAAGAAAATTGGATACTGCACAATTATTCTGACCTAGAGATGATTGAGGATGTTCTTGTTGCGTTAAGGATAAATTTGTAGCATCATAGGTAACTGTGGGATTATTTTCATCACAAGACAAATATTGTTCATAAGAATCCTGATTACTTGCAATATTTGGATTGGAATTAAATAGTGCAGCTTGATTTTGTAATAATGCCAAGGAGATATCTTCACTCATTTGTGCTTGGCTATAACCACTAAAAATACTCTCAGCAATATTAACATTTTGTTGACCCAATCCAGCAGTTGCCTTACTAATCCAGTCACTGGTACCATTATTATTGTCAACAAGTGTTGAACTCATATTGCCGATTTCTGTCCCGGCAGGACCTAATGCAGCTGACTCTATTGAATTATAAGTTGTTTGTAAAACAGCATTTTGCTCAGAAAGTGTATTTTCTACGCTATTTAATTGCTGGCTAATTGCGCTTAATGCCTGATGTGTTGCTTGTCCACCATTGCCACTAATACTACCACCAGAAATCAGATTCCATATAACTTTACCAACCGTATCGTCAATGTATTCATTTAATGTAGAAGAGGCAAAATCCATCAATACTGATGCAACACCGCCAATTTGAGCTGAATCGAGATTTTCCTGATTAGTGTTTATTGTAGTAGCTGATGTAGCTTGATTGGATGAAGTCTGATTATTTGGATTACCACTTGCACCTGAATTACAACCAACTAACGTCGTAGCAATTATCCCGGCTAACATAAGCGTATTGATCAATTTATTTTTCATAATGATACTCTCCAGTTTAAACTTAAAACCCAGATAAGAATAAATCTCATCGGTACAGGAGAGATAGTATCATTATGAAATAATAATTGGTTTCCCAAGTTTGCAAACTTTATTCCCATTTCTGGAATAAGTATTTAAACGAACAAAAGCTATTGGCAGCATCCTCTGGCATCAATTTCCCAGCAATCTACCACAATATCATTTTCAGTAATATAAAAGTAATCAAACAGATTTATTGTAGGATCACAATGAGCAACTACCAATTCAAGAACCGTCCCAAGATTGGGTAATTTAGCACTATTCAGTGCAGTTACTTTACCGTGCTCATCACCAAAACCATCCCAATCATATTGCAAATCCAGATGACTGATCACAAAAGGCTTGGTTGCAACCCGATATAAAGCTTTAGTTCCGGCATCTACAGTTACATGTGTGGGATGATTAGTGCTAATCACAGTTGTTAGCATCGTCATTGCGGGTAAAAACTTGCGTTCTTTGTAGCCTATATTACTATACTCTTGATCCATCACACAGTATGAGCCAGGCTGAATCTCGGTTACGCAATCAAGCTCCGCATCAATACTGAATGTCCCAGTCCCACTACCTGTCTGGATTTCACAGTTTAATCCACGCGCTAATAATTCACGTCTGATTGCACCTGCTCTATTCAATACTTCATGAGTTCTGATTCTTCGTTCTGTCAAATCCGGTATATGCTGAAGATGACCAGCATAGCATTGAATCCCACGAAATAACAGATTAGGCAATCTATCAATCGCCAGTGCCACTTCAATCGCATTATCCGGAGCTACTCCGGTACGACCGATCCCACCATCAATATCAAGCAAAACATTTAGCTTACAATCATGTTTTTGGCAAAACTCATTTAATTCTGTGGCATTAAGATGATTATCAACTACTAATAAAGTATCAGGAGCTAAATCAAGAACCTCACGCAAAATCTCAAACTTCCCGAAAGTTACGATAGGTGAAGTAATCAAAAGACCCGAAATACCAGCCCTCGCCATTACTAGCGCTTCCGAAACTTTGGTTA